>WLWD01006188.1_pt1 | contig 305933 bp, 211 predicted proteins | sample 6712731 | NCBI WGS metagenome assembly WLWD01 (sample SAMN12718690, study PRJNA576275) | sponge metagenome | isolation source: marine sponge | host: Mycale hentscheli | place: New Zealand: South Island, Marlborough, Capsize Point | collected 2014-11-01
GGTTTGAAGTATAGGTGTTAATTTTATCATGTTGCATTAAGTTCTGTAGATGGTAAAGGGTGGTTTAACATAGGTTTTAATTGTATCATGTTGCATTGACAAATTTAGTTGGGATATAATTTTTGCTTCCAGAAACACAAAGTGTCTGGAGGTAATAATTATTAGTTCATTACAAAATGAGTTAAGTTTACATTGCACTGACTTACTGAAAATCTAATGTAAATCTAATTAAGCCAATTAAATTCCTATTCTAAAGTTTAACTGTTGTAAGTACTGGATAATACAGTTGTTGTGACCCTGCCAAGTCTTCCATTGTATTTTGAATGTCATATGAAGTAGTCAATAAGTCAAATCGCAAGACGTATGTTCATACCTAGCACTACTCAAAGTATAGCTGTTAAATTTTTGATGAAATGATTATAAATTGACACCCTTTGTTAAACCATTCAGTTAGTAGTGTGGATTAGTAATTTGTTTCTAATAAATATTGTTTAAAGCAAACAAGATGGTTGTACATAGCTACAACTATCAACCTGTCACAGATACACTTAGAAAAGTGATGTCATAATTCAAATGCAACCTTGAAAGGATTGTTGGAATTCCGTAACATTTCAAGTATTTAACTTTTTTTTTCAATTTCAAGGAATTAGAATGTTTCTATTTTGTCATACTAAATATGATTTGTCTTTGCTGTATGCAGATATGATGCTCAGTTGGCACCATCCACGAGACACGCCCATTCCAGGTCCATCTTTCACATCTCGTCCTCGTCAGACCTGCATGCAGCGAGCAAACAGAGTCCTCACAAACAGTACGGTATTACTCTGGAGGAACTGGTGGCCAGAGATGGAGTGAAGATACCTCGAGTGGTGCAGAAATGTACCGAGTACCTGGAGCTGGATGGACTGGAGGTGATGGGGATATTCAGGAGAGCCCCTAATAATGTGAAAGTTCACACTCTCAAGAGACTAGTGGATCAAGGTGAGAATGGCTTAATTATATATAAGTGTGGAAATGTTTAAAAGTCCATTATTTTGTTTAAAAGTGTCTGAGTTTATTGAACTTGAATGAGTATATATAAGTTTGACATAGCATGGTTTAATTGTTAAAGAACGTTTCGGTCCGCGGACCTTCTTAATGAAAAGCTGAAGAAGGTCGACGGACTGAAACGTTCTTTAACAATTAAACTAAGCTATGTTAAGCTAATATACTCATTCAGGTTGATACTCATAGCAATGAACCTCTACGATAGAGTTTATTGAATTGAGTAGAGGATTTATATCATTTAATAGTTTAATATTAGGGTGTATATTAATACTCCGAATTCCAGATTACTGTCAACTATATCAAGTCTAGTCGAGCAAAGTTTACTGAGTCATGGTCCCTTTACCAGATGCAGTTAGTAATTGGATTACAAAATAAAGACCAGCTGCTTTGCATGTATTGCTATGAATCTTCAAGAACCTGATCTTGAGTTTGAGTAATTGTGTGAATGTTTAGGAGAAGATATAGACTTTGAGGAGTATCCTGATCCCCACTTGGCGGCTGTCCTCATCAAGATGTTCCTGAGAGAAATGCCAGAGCCTCTACTCACACTCTCTGCCTACAGTCAAGTCATGGCACTCAGAGGTACCTACCGGGCTAGCTATATAATAGATAGACAACGAAATCGAGGGATCTACCGCCCACAGAACCTTGAGGGCCACAGGCTGTACCGTCCCGAGCGTAGCGAGGGCGATACTAGAGCGACGGGCGGTAGTTCCCGAGATTTCGTTGTCTGTCTGTTTTAGAACGTAGCAACTATAGCCTTAGTTACCAAATAATATTTTCCCTCCTTTGTTCTACAGTAGGGGTCAAAAAAAAGTTCCCATTGAGTCGTTTTAAGGACTTTCTAAAGTCTGTAAGGAAGACTTTTAACAAGATTTTTTTTGTGCAACTTTTAGGACTTTTTTGGCAATTTTTTTTTTTGTACCTACCTTTTACTGCGACTTTTTTCTCTAGCACCTTTCTGAGTCTGACTTTTTTAAGGTTAGGGGCAGAACCGGTCTAGAGCACTTCTGTTATTGTGGTTAAACAAGTACAGGACAGCACCGGCTTGGTGTGTAGCAGCTGCAAAATCAGATTAAAACTAGGCTGCTAACCATTTAAAAAAAGAATAAACGGACTTTAAGGGTGGCCGCACATAGCAACGCGCACTGCCTGTAGATCCGGACATTAATTTATTCCCCGCCAATACCCCACCATTTGATAATACGCGAGCAGAAACTATCGCGCAGTAGTAGCAGAAGTATACTTTGCGAAGTTGTAGTGTTTTAGTTTAGCTTCTTGTTGTCTCATATCCGTTTACAGCAACTCTCCATACGTCGTCTGAGCTCACGCAGCAAGGTGCACCAGGCTGCCTCTCCTCCTGTAGCCGTTCTCTGGACTCTGCGCACCTGAACTCAAGCGGATGGATATACCAGGCTCGATTTCTGCGGAGCGAAGACTTCCCAAGCTGCGCAGATCTAATACCTTCACCTATGGCTATCTCCAATAAACTGCTCTCTCTTCTGACTCTCTTATTATTGTTGTATTGATGTTTGTTTACTCTTGATATAGGCGGGCTCTTTTTAGAACCAATACAAACTAATTGAAAAAAAAATTGCTCGCGTACTCGTAAGTACGAGATATGGGGGTGGGGCTATTTCTTAAGAATTGCGAGTGGAATTAAAGTTCCAAATTTTGTAACAGTTTTTCTTGGAATCTAATAATGAGAACGGCACAAAAATTTTATACACGGGTAAACCAAAAAAAAATGAACTGCACCACGTTGAGAATTTTTCAATATCTTATAAATAGAAAAAAATGCGAATATATCATAAAGTAATATTGAAATGGATAAGAACTCTTTGTCTTGCAGTAGAGTATCGGCTCGGCTAGTAGTGCACCAAATTGCGGAGCTCCAACTTACCGCACCGCTCCAAAAAATTGCTACAAAGTTTTATAACCAGGCCCCGATATTTCCTCCAGATTAGCTCTAAAATTAGTGAGCGGCTCCTTCGGCAGGTACTGTGTCCTTGTGTTATAGTAGAGAAGCCCCTGTAAGTATACAATAGTAGTAATCGTGCATAGCAACCATCAACAAAAAATTGCGTAGGCGGTGTGCGGCCACCCTTAAAAACAGGTTTAAAAGTCGGTTCAGCAGCTAAAGTCTCCTTACCCTAGAGACTATTTTCTGTTAGTCGCTAAAAAGTCTAGTCTGGTTGGTAGCTATGGAACTTTTTTTGACCTCTACTGTATGTTGACACACTACGACAAAGACGGTAGAGACATTACAGAGAGGTGTCCAGTAATTGCTGCAATTCTAAGGAGCCATGCATAGAATATTTTCATGTGTTGTGCGCTCAACTCCAGTGAAACCCCGGCGAAAGTGATGGAATTAGAGTCAGGAAAATCAATATCACTGTGTTTTCAGCGAACTTAGTCAAAAAGAACATTCCAGCCCACCCATCTAAATTACCTATTTTTCGCATTTCAGCTCAATTGGTGAGATAAAATTTACAAATCGGCTTTGTCTCTCCTAAATCTTCTTTCAACCAGCTACTCTTCCACCTTCATCAACTCAATCATCTCTCCTTTATTTAGCTCCTCACAGTCAGCTCTCCAGTCTAGCTCCTCACCGTCAACTTTCAAGTCGACCCTCACAGTCAGTACTCCAGCTTTGCTCTTTACAGTCAATCTCCAGTCTAGCTTAGCTTTTGAATCAAAATTTGGTCAACCTTTACATGATGATGAAATTTTGAAAGATGTATATAGGCCATGCAAAAAGTTTGTACAGAGTTCCCACCAGCAAGCTAGGGAGACTGGTATTTACAGTATCTGACATTGATGAACAGCTTGCGATGAATAAGAAAGGATTTTGATTAAATATGCAAAATACAACGAAAATACCATGAATGTAGTGTTTTTACATTGCAAACAATATACTAGAAGGGGTGCCTTTAATTTTCATAACTGTAGTGATATAAACATCCACAAGAATAGTACCAAAACTTTTAAAATAATATATGCAACATAACTGCTTTTTTTATTGTTCATTATGTTATTGGTTTCTTTCTCACTTTCTCATTTTGGTGATGATTGTATTAGTTAGAAAAATATTGTTAGTGTGCAAGGCATGCGATGAATCCATCTTATCTTTCGCATCTGACAGGAAAACCGTGCAAACAACATTCTTGCCATAGATAAAATAAAAATTCTTTAATTAATGCTTGCACGACTCATAAACCAAAAAAACAACAACTAATAAAATGCCAGAAGGGAGGATACTATCGGTAGTATCCTCCCTTCTAGCATTTAGTATCCTCCCTTCTGGCATTTAGTATCCCTGTGCACTCACTTGAAAAACACTATGCTGGATAGAATGCCTACTTCACAATACAAAAAAGGGGTTAGCTATGTTCTAAATAATAAGAGAAGGTGTGGCTTGGAATGATTTAGACTGTAGTGAAAATTAGTTTATAGTATTAATTTGCATATTTCATTCTCCAGTTTCACTTGTTCATTTTGTTTGTTTGTTTGTTTGTTTGTTTGGGGGTTTTGTTATTGTTTTTAAGGGACAGTTGAAAATTCAGTAATTTTCTTGAGTACATTACTCACACTTGTTTCGCTTGTTTACTGTCTAGCTATTTCATGGCATGCGTTTCACACGTAGCAACATTCAATGTATCCCATAGTGCATCAAGTGTCATTTACTACTGATTGGTTTTGATTATGCTGGTTATTTCTTGTGTTTTAATAATTTTGTTGCTTCCTTTCGTTGTCTTGTCTGTTCTTCCAGGACTAAGGAGTGAGTCAGAGAGACTAGAGCTGTGTATCAGAGTGGTGAGAGGTCTTCCTCAGGTCAACTATGACTTACTCAATTATCTCATTGCCTTCCTCAATAAGGTACATAGTTATTAACGCTGCAATATACGTACTCTATTGCTCTGAATTTTTTTAAAAAATAATTAAATTAAGGTGAGAGGATGCTCCAAGTATTACTAAATCTTTGTAGCCTTGTATTATTATTTGCTGTACGAATGCTGCGAGCCTTTCACACAATAAAATGTTATGGTCAACTATATTGTATTTAGTTGTTGTTGTTATTATTATTATTATTATTATTATTATTATTATTACATTATTCATGCGAGCCATGACATAGATATTTGATAAGTGAATGATATATTTGGGGGGAAATAGTAGCTGATGTGCAATTAATAATAATAATAATAAATAATAAATAAGTAAGTTTAGAGACTGCGCTGCCCACCACTGAGATCCTATTCCAGAAAGTTGCTGCTATATATTGTATTTGTTGTCTAGTTTAATGAAACTTTGCACACACACACACACACACGTCTCAGGTACGAGCCAATGAAGAAGTCAACAAGATGACATCCCTCAACCTGGCCATTGTGTTTGGTCCCAACCTGATCTGGTCCACAGATGAAGCTGCCAGTCTGGTGGGTCTGGGAGAGATCAACTCATTCACAATGCTCCTCATTGAGAACTATGACCTTCTCTTCACACTTTGAAAAATCCATTGATCTGTTGACTGACTTATTTATTTAAAGGACTGATTTGATTTCTCTGGACATTGCAAATGATTTTTTAGCACTGGCAATTTTACAATGATCAATTATAAATTATATTGCATTCTTAGAAATGGTTCACCAGCACTTGCAATAAATGGTAAAGGGTTTCCTGAGAGCACAGCACTAAACTGCAATTGAGAAAAGAAAGAAGCAGTGAAAAAATGCATGTATCAATTTCAGTGACACAAACAAGAAGTTATAAAATAACAGAAGAATTAGGTGACAGACAATTATTGCTATGCTATAATAATATGGTGTTAGGTATAGCTATAAACTTCCATTATTGCCCGCTCTTTCTAGACTGGAGCACAATATGTTACAATATTTTGACCGCTTTCACATAATACAACACCAGGAAAGTAAATGATTGCACTGACAAAGCTCACAATAACTAGAGAATCGAAGGCTAATACTAAAATTGATTCCTGAGCACTTCTGTGGTGACCAAAAGTGGAAGGGGATGAGTAGAAATCCTGGCCCCTGGTTATTATCAGGCTAATCACAGACATCCTGCAGAGTTTGCAACAGCTAGCGTTTACAAAGCAGATGGACTTCTCATTATAAAATGACAGACATTAGTAGAGCCTACAACTCTTATCTAACCACAACATATGGTTGGGGGCTAGAAGTCAGCCCTGGCAATCACCTGACCACTCACAAGTCTGAAATAATGTTTAATGCAACCAGTTCTATACGTCATATTACACATCATTGCTCTATCGTTCAGAAAGCATGTCCAAAGTCCATTTGTGGTTGTTCTCTTGTAGGTGCATACCTGCATGGAATGGATCTAGTTAAAGTATTCATTAGCGGAACCCTTTACCTAACACTTTGGTCAAGTTGACTTCATCATTCTTTGCTTTAGGAGGCAAGGAGATGCAGGGGGAAAAAAGAAGTAGTGTTCACAAGGGATGGAAAACTGTACTATAGGCCCCATATATATCATACCCGTAGCCAGGGGGGGGGGGGTTCGAGGGGTTCGGTCGAACCCCCCTTTAGAGTGACCGGAAGTAAATATTTTAGCCACACCCCACATATGACTTCTGGAATATAGTCATCTGTTCAATCGTGCTGAACCTGAGCTTGAATTATCTGCTGTTTCTGGCCTAGTCTGACTCCAAGTGACCTAATAAACATTCAGCTCCTTGGATACAAATTTCGCTCTCATATCGGCATGAGTAAAGCTTGCTACGTTACATCTATTCTTTATAAAGTGCGTGCGATTCGATATTAATAGCACAAGTAACGGATTTTTTTCAACAGATTAGAAAGGGAGCCGTCGGAAGTGTCTGAGAAAGTTAAACCTCAAATATACAGATAGTAAGTGCACTATCTAGTGTAGCTACATTGCAAATGATAAAAAAAACAACACTGGCCTACTACTAGCGAGTGATAGCACGGGTAATCTGTTCTATTTTAAGAATCAGTAGCTCTCGCGTTGTTCGTGCTATTAATCTAGAATAGCACGGTTACCCATGCTATCACACGCTATCACACGCTAATAGTAGGCCAGCTTTATAAAAGTGCACGAGACTAAAGATCATTTACAGTGTGACTACTATGTATAGTGCAGTCACTATCTCTGTACTTCGGGATAAACTTTCTCTTGAACTTTGCATTAATCGATGGCTCCTCCTAATCTGTTGGAAAAAAAATGAATGACGTTGTCTCCAACTAGAAACTACAACTGTACATTTCCAAGGCTAGAGCTGCATGTTTGCGTACTTACTCTTACTTAAGCTACCGTGACATTTCACTTTGTCCAGTGCTATTTCACTCGATTTTTCCAAATACATTTTGAACGGGCAGTTCACACGCCGTACTATTAAATAACTTGTAGTACGAATAAGGCGAATTAATGTTGCACTGTTTAGATACAGCTCACCATAGTGGTTAGAAACCTGGTTTAGTGCAGCAGCATAGTCCAAAATAGTGGACATATTGTGCACTTTTATGTAAAAGCACCAAAATTGGTATAGATGTAGGTTAATACCTAATGAACATTTTTGGATATGGAGGCACTCGCTAATTAATTCACTGTTGCCATAGCAACACCTACAAAATGGCAGCTATACATGGGGCTAGTAAGGTGGTGTGCATACCTATTGCAAGCAGCTGCAGGCTGTTAGTGATACTAGGGTGTTTGTACATGTTTGCATGTACACATTATGTGCATGCACATGCAGGCAAAGCACATGGTACTAGATCTAGTAAAATGGCATCCTCTAAGAACTTCAGACTTGTGGATACTTGGGAGGCATCTACATCTCGCCAGCCAGCTGAAACTAACTGGGATCTTTGTGTTCTGTGCCAGCAGGAGACAGTTGAGTCACTAGTCTGCCCTTTGCATTCAAAAAGGAAAGATGTTGGAAAGGGATACCACTCCCTTGCTGAAAATCTAGTCAAATTTGATGAATTGAGGAAACTACCAGGAACCTTACAGTTGGGGAGAATTGATGAAGGCCAAGGTATTGAAGAAGCTATGATTACAAATCAGGCTAAGTGGCATAAGACATGTAGACTCCGTTACAACAAAAAAATGTTGGAAAGGGCACAGAAGAGAGGACATGAAAGCCCAGATAGGGATGGTGCTTCACGCAAATGTAGCAGATTGCAGTCTTCAAGTATGCCCATTGAGGTTTCTTGCTTTTTCTGTGGTCAAACGGCTGGTAATGATGGCCTACATGAGGTGACAACATTTCAGGTAGACCAACGTGTGCGTGAGTGTGCTGAACTTTCTGGGGACAGTATGCTCTTAGCCAAGCTCTTTGCTGGTGACATGGTAGCCATAGAAGCAAAATACCATTCCAAGTGCTTGTTAGCTCTGTATCACCGTGCAGAGAAGGTACACACACAGAAAGGAGCACATACTGAAGAGAATGAAATATCAGGAATTGTTCTCGCTGAACTTGTTGCATATATTGAAGAAGTTCGTTCAGAAGGAAATACTGCACCTGTTTTCAAGCTTGCTGATGTGGCCCAACTCTACAAGTCTAGGATGCAACAATTTGGTGTTGTGAGTGAGAAAAGGATGCATACAACACGACTGAAGCAAAGGCTACTTGAACACTTTCCTGATATGCGAGCTCAAACCAACGGGAGAGACATCATGCTTGTATTCGATGATGACATTGGTGTTGCACTTGGTAAAGCCTGTGAACAAGACAGAGATCGTGATTCTGTTATTCTTGCTCGTGCTGCACAAATTGTCCGCCGAAATATCTTTTCTTCCAAACCCTTCACTGGGTCTTTTGAAGATAACTGCCAGGAGACATCTGTGCCACACTTGCTGCTTGCACTGGTCAGTATGGTGCTGGAAGGCCCAAGTATCAAGGACCAAAGTTATGAGTGTTCAAAACAAGCGGCACTTTCAATTGCCCAGCTTTTGAAGTACAACAGTGTCAAGCATATGCGTCAACATCAAGAGAGCAGCCGAGCTGTCCGACACAAATCTGCACAAGAATCACCTCTTCCTATCTACATTGGGTTAATGCTGCATGCACAAACTCGAAAAAAAGATTTGGTGGACAAGCTTTTCAGTCTTGGCCTCAGCATCTCTTACGATCGAGTACTGCACCTTTCAGCTGAGATGGGAAACAGTGTGTGTCAACTTTTTCATACGGAGCAAGTTGTCTGTCCCCCAATGTTGAAAAAGGGTCTATTCACAACATCTGCTATTGACAATCTTGACCATAACTCCAGTTCTACTACAGCCAAGGATTCTTTTCATGGTACTGGAATTTCACTGATGCAGCACCCCACCAATGATGAAGAAATGGTAGTGCATAGTGCCATTGTAGTAACTGGTGCAGGTTCAAGAACTGTTGCCCACCTACCACGTTTCTATACAGAGGTACCACCTATTGCAACAAGTGTTAAACACTCAGCTGTACCTGCCTCTGACTTAACATCCATTAAACAAGATGACTACAAGAAGCAGGCTGAGGGAGAATACAAATGGCTGAAAAATGTGAGATGTGTTCTGAAGGAAAGCACTGAGTTTGGAAGTGTCGAGAACATATCATGGGCTGCTTTTCATGCACAGAATCAAGACAAAAGGGACCGGATCATCACACCAACAGCCTTGCTCCCTCTGTTTCAGGAAAGTGCACATACAGTGGCAATGATTAGGCATTCCATGGATATGGTGAGAAGGGCTGTTGAGCATCTCAATGCAGGACAGACTCCTGTTTTGACATTCGACCAGCCACTCTTTGTCTTGGCCAAACAGATTCAGTGGCAGTGGCCAGAGAAGTATGGAGAAGAGAAGATTGTGGTAATGTTTGGTGGCCTCCACATAGAAATGGCAACTTTGAAGACCGTTGGTGACTGGCTCGAAGGAAGTGGCTGGGCTGAAGCTCTGGTCCAAGCACAAATCGTGACTGTGGGAATGGCTGATTCGCTACAAAAAGCATCGCATGTTATGCGCACAAGAAGGGCTCACCAAGTTACAGTTGCTGCCTTATATATTCTGCAGCATTGTGCCTATGACCACTACAGTCTTACCTGTTCAGAAGATGCCCCACTGGACTTTGACTCATGGTGTGATGAGAGAAAACAAAACTGCCCCCAGTTTCAATACTGGGCAATAGCAATGGAGCTAGAGATTTGTATTCTCACTCTCGTGCGCTCTTTCAGAGAAGCTAATTTTGCCATGTACCTTGATGCCTTAGCGGAACTTGCTCCATGGTTTTTTGCACTTAATCACACTAACTATGCCCGCTGGATTCCAGTACATCTAAGAGACATGTCTCTACTCTCCAAGTCACACCCAGATATTTACAGGGAATTCAATGCTGGCCACTTCACAGTTCAGAAGACGAAGCGAGTTTTCTCGGCTATGCCCATAGATCAAGCTCATGAACAAAACAACGCTCATGTAAAGGGTGATGGTGGTGCAGTTGGCCTTACTGACAATCCGAGTGCTCTGAGGCGCTGGATGATAGCTGGGCCAGAGATAGCCAGAGTAATTGGGCAGTTTGAGGTGCAAAAGAATCGCAAAGTGGACACACGTCACCACGATCAAACACCTGCTGTGCAGGCATCTTTTGCAAGAGATGTTAACTCTTTAGTGAGTGTCATTGAAGAGTTAGGAAACCCATTCAAAGAAGAAAGCCAAGATTTACTTGTTCTTGATACCAAGGAAATCACAAATCCTGCTGTTGTGAACACAGTCAAAAGTGTCAAGTGCATTGGTCAGGATCAATTTCAAGCTTTCACGAAGGAATGTCTTATTGACAGGACCAAATCAATTCATGACACAATCCATCGCAATAAGTTACCACTGTTTAATACTCCAGTACTCAAGGCATCCAAAGGACAGCAACAGTTGAGCTCCTTGAAGTGTGATATAGAACTCTTCTCACGATTATATATTGGATGTCAGACACGTGATGGGAACCTGGATGAATTTTTCCGACATGAGAATCAATCATGTCCCCCATCACTTTCTACAGCAGGGAAGCTCAACCTTGGCACTAAGAGTGACATGCTGGAGTGTCTAGAAGGTCTTTCTGAGGTACAGCACAGAGCACCCAAAGTCACCACTATAGTCATTGATGGAGCTGCTATTGTTCAGATGTTGAAGCCAGGTGCTGCAAAAACATTTGAAGAATATGCTCATCAAGTATTCATCCCTCACATAACAGAAAAATTTCATCATGTGTCACGTTTAGATCTGGTATGGGACAGGTATTTAGCTGACACTCTCAAAGCAACAGCCCGATTGAAACGTGGTAAAGGAGTACGCAGACGTGTTGTTGGCTCCGCACCTCTACCATCGAACTGGCTAAGCTTCTTACGTGTGGACCTCAACAAGAGTAAACTTTTCTGTTTTCTCTCAAAGGAACTCCTTGCATCTTTCAAGCAGGAAAGAGGAGAACTTGTCATTACTAATGGGGACCAGGTACTTTGTGTGCCAGCACAACCAGATGTACACTTACTTGCACCATGCAATCATGAAGAGGCTGACAGTCGAATGATGTTGCATATAGCACATGCTGCACAGTGTGATCATCACCAAATATTGGTACGTACTGTTGACACTGATGTTGTGGTGTTAGCTGTGATGGTAGCTGCAACCCTGCCAGCAGGCATGGAAGTTTGGCTAGCTTTTGGAGCTGGAAAGCATCTCCGATATATAGCAGCCCACCAAGTAGCAGCTTGTCTTGGATCAGAGAAGTCTCTAGCCCTTCCCATGTTTCATGCACTGACAGGGTGCGACACCGTGTCGGCATTTGTTGGGCATGGCAAGAAGACTGCATGGGCAGCATGGAATTCTTTTCCTGAGCTTACTAGTGGACTATTAGCCCTGGCTCATGGCCCCACTGAGATACCCCAACAAGCCATGCAGGTGATTGAGAGATTTGTCATACTTATGTATGACAAAACCAGCACCTGTAGCAGTGTTAACAAAGCTAGGAAGAAGCTCTTCACCAAGTCTACAGCTGTGAAGAGGATTCCACCATCACATGCTGCTTTAGAACAGCATGTCAGAAGAGCTGTCTTCCAAGGTGGACATGTCTGGGGGCAAGCACTAGTTCCGCACCCAATGCTCCCTTCTCCAAGTAGTTGGGGTTGGATCAAGACTGATGGAGATCTGTATGAACCACATTGGACCACACTTGCTGAAGCTTCGAAGGCATGTTATGAGTTGATCTCTTGTGGTTGTAAGAAGGGATGTCGTACTAACTGCAAGTGCAAAAAAGCTGGACTGCAATGCATTGCACTTTGCAAGTGTGAAGGGGAATGTACAGCAAGCTAACTGCACACAACAATTCATGACACTATTAGCATACATAAGCATGTACTTATGATTCCAATTTTATGATTCCAATAATTTTCTATGATCACGATCACATGTTCTTTGTTTGCTATCCAGCATGCTGGTTTTGGATGATCAGAACCAGTTTAAGCGCCATATATCTAAATTTAGCATGACAACCAATTTGAAGCGGTTGCTATGGCAACCATAGAAACATTTGTGAGTGCCTCCATATCCAAAAATGTTTATTGGGTGTTGCTCTACATCTGTACCAACTTTGGTGCTTTTACATGAAAGTGCACAATAAATTTGTTATACTGCTGCACTATTACACGAGAATAATACCGCTTTTCTCTCGAATATCAACGGTGTTTAATGAATTATAGTTTTGAAGTTGAATACCTAGCTAGAACAAATTAGTGCACTTATCTTTCGTTTTTTAGTATTGTAGAAGAATTAACAAGGAAACAAAAGTAGGTGTGGCTTATTGCGTCTTAAAATCCGAACCCCCCAATGCGAACCTCTGGCTACGGGCCTGTATATATATACATATATATGTATAATGTCATAAAACCTCACCTATTTTACAAAACCACACTCATTTCAAAAGCCACACCCAGGTTTTGGAACAATGAACTGGCACACATTCTGTTGTACGAGAATGCTTTATTTAGGCTGTAGTTTACAAATGGTTGTGCTTTAATAATTAGCTAATAGCTGAACTACTGTCATCTGCATGGCAATCAACATGTGCTATTTTAGTTACATCTATTCTTGCCTCATCAAAGAAATGTGGGCTGTACTACAATAGAATGCATCTATCCCAATCTACTCAATCCTCTAGCTATTATTTGCTTTGAGTTTGCTCTAATTAGTGTTATTTAAAGGGAATATGCTTGCATGACACTATATTGTTAGTATGTTTCTAATGAAGGTGTATTCTATTCATGTTTTTCTTCAATTTGCTGCACTATGATTAGAGGCCATAGGCTCATGGCTGTGGCATCCTGAATGGAGCGAGGATGCTACTAAGGGGCCTGAGAGGATCCTAAACATTTTGGCTCCCAATGATCAAAGTACACAACTGGTTTAGCTAGCAACCGCTAACCGATCCAAACCTTCCAGACAAAGAAGCTATGTTCTAAATTAAGAGGAGGGTTTGGGGGGTACACAGGTTGTGGGAATAATAAATGGGCCTATGTAGTTTGCATTTACTTAGTTTAATGTCCAGTTCCTATTAGGTCTGCTGATTCCATAATATGTAACAATCACTATCAAAACATACTGCTGCTGATGCTGCCATTTTATGCTATGAATTTACTTTAGCCATTAATACAGAAAGCTATGTGCATCTTTGATGGTGAAAAGGTCAAGCCCAGATTCTGGGCTGACTTTTGTGGATTGTAAACCCACACATTTGAAATTCAATGTTTCACTTGTAGAAAAAACAAAGAAAAGTAACAACATTAAACAAATCTTTAGCCAATAAAATATTAATCAGGAGGTAAACTTGTCCAGTTTATTTCCCATTGCTCACAAGATGAAGAAGCTCCACTCAGAGCTGCAGATTGAAATCCCAACCGAACACGGATGCGTTCAATAAAAGGCCTTCCCCCCCCCCCCCCCGCACTTTTTTGTCAGTGCCCAAACAATTTGGGGCGTGATAAACTAAGTACGCCCATTGCTTTTCCGTTTCAACATCAGCTTCTAGCGTAGCTCTCGAGTTAGTAGTTATTTGGTTAGTTCATTTTTCTCAGAATGTCGGAATTAAAATTGATCTATGATCACCTTCAAGACCTCGTCAAGGTACTAGCTCCCATGAATGCAGATGACATGTTGAAATTCTGGAAGGATTTACAGAGATATGGTGTGATTACATCTGAAATTGTGGACACCTTGACTTCCTTGGACCAAGACAGACTGGACTCCAAGACAATAGTCAGGTACTTACTCCATATTGTCTGTGAGAGGGTCAAGGTCAATAAGACAGTCTGTAACCAGTTCTTGGAGGTGTTAGAGGGTGTAAGAGAAAAGGGTGTAGTCCAAGTCAGTAGGGCTATGGCTCAAAAGCTAGTTTCTGGGAGAATAAATGATAAAAGAGTAGCCAGTGAAAGTGAAAGACTCTTGCTAGAGGAAGATGTAGGAAATTTGTGGGAGATTCTGATAGAGGGTTCTTATAAATGGGAAGAGATCTCTATATTATTAAAGTTGCCTAAGGCTATTATTGAACAGTGTAGAATGGCTAGTAGTCTCAACTTAAGACTCCATGAGGCCCTGACTGAGTGGGTGTGTGGGAATCACAAAGATGCTAAACTACCTACACTAAGTCACTTGAAGCATGTCCTGGCTAGTGCTACAGTGGGACTACCAAATCTATCAACAGCATTAAAAGAGTCTAAACAGCACACTAAGGAGCTTAATGAAATAGAGGACAGTAATTCTCTTATTCTATATTTTCAATCAGTTGACACTGAAGTAGGTGAGGGAAAGTCTACACTTCTTGAAGTCCAGGTACATCCCAGTCAACTAGCCAATTGTCAGTGGGTAAAGAACGGAAAAACATTGGATAGCTCAGCCTTTTCTGGCATTCACACTGCAATGCTTTTAATAAAAGAAGCTAGTCAGGAAACCGAAGGGAAATACTGCTGTCAAATACAGTGTGGCAGTGAACAGTTGACTAGTTCTCCTGCTAAAGTGACTGTCATATATCCTCCAGATAAACAATGTCTTCTGGACATGTACTCTATTATGAAAGAAATTCCAGAAGATTCTTGGCCTATAGCCAACACAAGTGAGTTTATCAACTTAGCACTAATAAAGTCAGAAAAATATAAAAATAGTGACTGTATTATTGTACTGGGAGAAATAGACAGAATATTAGAAAGAAAACAAGAAATACATTATGATGAGATATTTCAAAACTACAGAAGAAATTCAGTAATATTGGTGGAGGGACGACCTGGCAGTGGTAAGACAACTCTAGCATCAAAAATAGCTAAAGATTGGGCTCAGGAAAAGATACTTCGAAATGTGTCTAAATTATTTCTTGTACCACTTCGAAGAGATTATGATAATTCAACATTATTTGAATTTTTTTTTTCATCAAAGACTAACTTGTATCTAAATCAGTTAGAAGAATCAGGTGGAGATAAACTTTGCTTTGTTCTTGATGGATACGATGAATGTAACCAGAGAGACGATCAAGACTCTGTTATTAACAAGCTTATTTTTAAAAAGTACCTTCCTTTGTCCATGATTATTGTCACTTCTCGTCCAGTAGCTACTTCTGCACTACGGCTTCAAGCTAATAGTGTTGTTGAAATTCTGGGCTTTACAAAAGAACAGTTTGATGAATTTGTAAGAAGTTATCCTTTTAGCAGCTTAACCCTTAATAAAGAGGAATTAGTACAAACTGAACTGAAAGCCTATCTGAAGGGTTGCACCAATGTGTTGAATATGTGCTATTTGCCCCTCAATGCTAATATAGTATGTTTTTTATACAGCCAGCTGCAAGGTAAAGTATTTCCAAAAACTGAAACAGAAATCTATGACTACTTTGTGAGAGCTATACTATTACGAGTGCTCAGAAAAGGCGATCTTTCTGTAAAATTGTCATCAGTTAATGAATTACCAGAAAAATATAAACAAGATTTTCTTAATTTGTGTTATTTAGCCTTTTACATGACAGTCGATTGTAACCAAATAGTGAAGAAGCTCCCTTTAGATTTGAATAATTCACCTGTCTGTAGTTTACTTACAATAGACAACACAATATCACAGGCAGGTCTAGAGGATGTGTATTCTTTTCTTCACCTCACTCTTCAAGAGTATCTAGCAGCCTATCACTTAGCCAGTCTTGACGAAGACCTACAAACAGAAATGGTCAAACTACACAGTGGCAAAGATCACATGCTCACTACATTCAAATTCTATTGTGGACTAGTTAATTTTGAACAAAAGATGCACCAATTAGAAGGTATTGTGATGCAAAGACCCAATACTTTATATGCCGTGCATTGTGCTTATGAGACACAACAGAAAACAGTTTGTTGTAAAGTCATCGAATTGCTAAGCTTCAAAATATATCTTGGTGCTGGAGTATTAACACAAGCTGATTTCAACGTGCTAGGTTACATCATATCCAAGGCCTCACATCTAATTGAAGCAGTAGATATTGATATTAGCTTGTTACATGAAGAGTATAACAATGCCAGATGGTTACACAGAGAACTGGACCAAACAGATTTGCTGTCATACACTTTTAAGTCCACTGGTTCGCTAACTAATATAAAAGTGTGGGAAGACAAATGCTGTGCTAGCATATCCTACAATGTTAAATCAAAACACACGTACACTAAAGTTGATGAAATACTTGACAGTACTAGTAGAACTGATGTTTTGCCATGGTACAACACCACCAATCAGATTCTGCTATGTTCTAGTGACATTTTTGCGTCAGAGAATGCAATACCTCTTGCAGATGCCCTAAAGCAATGCCACAACCTGAGACAATTCAGTTTCATTGGTAACTGCAGAAGTAATCAAAGTGCTAGTGTAGTGGCTGATATTTATAAGAGCTTTATAAATCTCCAGCATATTCAAATCCTGGGCTGTTTTTGTTCTACTGGTGGATTAATACTAGCAGAAGGATTGCACCATTTAAATCAACTCCAAACATTAGACCTCCGGTTTGTTAAGCTTTGTGATGACGGTACTGAAGTTCTAGCTACTGCATTAAAACACACTAAGAATATAAAAACAATAATTTTGATCAAATGTAACCTAGGAGTTGAAGGTTTTAGAAAAATTTCTCATTGTCTGTCAGGTAATGTCTTGGAATATCTCCATATTAGCATGAATCACATCAAATCTGAAGCTTTGCAGTATCTCTGCCTGAACCTTACTGATTATTCTAGTTTAAAAACCATTAATCTTATGGACAATGACTTGGATACTGATGGTATAATATCTTTATCAGAAAATCTCAAAATCTGTTTTAATCTTCAATGTTTGAACCTCTCTCATAATGATATTGGATGGATGGGTGCGGCTGTCTTAGCTCAAGGACTCACATTTTGCTACAACTTGATGAATTTATCCCTGGATAATTGTAATCTCACAGGATGTGGCATAACATTAATAGCTGAAGCGTTTAATATATTGAAAGAAATTACTCACCTTAATATATCAAATAATGGCACCATCACTGCTCAAGAAGCTTGCTCTATATCTGACGGTCTAGTCTTCCTGAATAATTTAACCAGACTGTATATGTCTAATAGTGGAATTGATGATGAAAGTGCGAAGGCTCTGTCAAGAGGGATACTTCACAAGTCTTGGTTAGACACAGTTGACTTATCTGATAACTGTATAGGTGATATCGGTGTAGCGGCTATAGCTTCCAGTCTTACCAATAATAGGATGCTGTTTGTTGATTTGTCGTGTAATAGAATTAGTGCTGTGAGTATGTCAAGTGTCATTGACTTGGTAGAGCTTAGTCATGTACAAAAACTTGATCTGTCTTATAACAATATTGGATCATCTGGAGCCAAATATTTAATAGATAAGCTAATTTTATATCCCTGCACTTCTCTTAAATTAAATCTTCTCTCTAACAACATTTCCCAAGAAAGTGTTGAAATCTTAAAAGAATTCCTTGAGAACAGCCCAATTCAGTTACTCCTAGATGCATCCTCCTTCCATCCTCAACTCAAAACTCATACTGGGGAGAACAAAATTGAAGGGACAGTTTACATGCCATCTGAAGTCAATGGAGAAATACAGCACGCTAAAGAATGTAGCATTGTATCCTCAACAGGTGAGTAAAAGATATGAAGTTCAAGCAGTTATATATAAATCACCAGACAGCTATTAGCTTTATGATGATATTTGTATATGTTTTTTGAGATTGACAATTGTGGCAGGAGGTTAGTTACACATTTATAGTAAATCAAGGAATGATTTTATTCTTGAGTGGCACATCATATTGAGTTAATCAATAGACATCACATTGTATGCATGTTTATATCTGACTCTGGTTAGTATGCAATATTGAGGACGAGCAGAGATAAAATATGAAGGAACAATAGGGACAGAACATTGTATTAAGAGCCAACTATGCTGGGTACAGTTTTAACTGATCCGACCAATGTTGTAGGGTATTAATTCTTACTGGGTCCCAACAATGAAAAATCACAGAGGATACAGATAAGTAAAACAATTGTTTTTACAAGTATAAGACAACAATGGATAACTTTAACAGTGATTAAATATTAAATAAAGAATGCATGACTACACAAATTGAAATTGGTCATGCATGATAGAATTTCATCTATTATTATTGTAACATAACATGGGCTATTTTGAAAGAAAGATAAATCTGTTTGCTGTTAGTTATTAAGTGTGTTAAAGTTTAAGCTGCTATTTTATCTAGCCATATAACCAATGAGTATCTTAACTCTTATAATACTTGAATGTTTAGACTTTAGTTGTTCATCCAAGCTACTGACTCAAAATGATGGCAGTGAATTTGATCTTGACCAGCAAGCTTTGACGGTAACTCCTACGAAGAAGTCTGGCAAAATGAAGAAGATAAAGTGGAAGAGCATATTTAAGACAAAAAAATCGTCTCATCCCAGCAATGATCATGAGGAAGAGGCATTTCTGCTGTTATCTAGTCAAGAGTTGGAGCAGTCACATTTGCTACAGAGTGAAAGTAAGTACAGGCTTATCTCCACAATATGAAATTCAGTTTATACTTATAGTAAATTAGTAAACAAAGATTCATCTCTTTCTAATATATTATGTCTATAAGGATGTGATGCCTCCAATGGAATTGTTTTCCATGAGGGAAAACAATTCCATGTGGGGCATCCAATTCTATCACGTTATTCTCCATGTCATTCTTCCCATGTCTAATACTTTGTTAGTTCTTCTCAATTTTTCTGTTTTTTCCGTGAAAGCAACAATCAGGTGTCATTGGCGAGCGAGCGTAGCGAGCGAGACACTTACAGGGGTAACACAATCGAAAATCGGGGATGTTTATAAATTTATTTATTTATTTGTATATATGTTTGGACGTACGTATGTCATTTTGTACTTTGACCCTCGCGTTTTTGTGTTAGTTATGTGGTCGACCCCGTCCCAAATTGCACTAAACATAATCCTCTGGTTTTTCGATCAGTACCCGTAGCACCCTAGAGATTGAATTGTTTACCGTTTTGAATTCTTTTGCGGGTGCAGTTAAAACTTCAAAACTTAAGGACTATTCGAGTTAGTGGCGGTGGTAAGTCTATGCGCTCTTTGTCAATGGCTATAAACCGTGCGCAACAGTATTACATTGTCTACTAGACTACTGCGGGTAAGTCTGTGTAGGTGCAGGTCCAGTTGTGTCAAAGCATTGTGTGTTACAACCACTACTTTGCTAAAGAATATCACAAAGAAAACTTTTAAATAACGTGTATTGTTTTGTTGTTGTTTTTCCCCTTCAATTCAAGCAGTTGCAGAGAGTTGTTACTATGGCACTGAAATCCTTTTACCGTGTATGCGAAATTTAAAAACTGGACCTTATTTTTTCAGTAGCTTCAGTGTTAGAAGTCAAAATCATTCATATAAAAATAGTATAGTCTTTAGGCTCGCTCGCCATTTGTGCTCAAACACATCACTAGTTTTAGAATCTCATTCAAGTATGCAATGTTGAATAAGTTGTTATGTAAGCAAATATTACTTCAGAATCATCTTGAATGTATTTTTCCCAGATATTAGTCACCATGTGACTGTACCAACTCCTATAGTAGATTCTGAATCAACAATGTTGGCTACCAGGCCCATTTCTCCTTCCCCTATTGATGCCATGGATGACTTGAGCCAAACAAATTGTTCAACAATCGATGAGATAGGCATCCGAGGGCAAGCAGCTGCTTTGCCAATTGAGATGAATCCAGAGTTTAGCCACATTGAGAAGTACAATATAGTATCCGTGTCAGGTAAGCAAGGAATTGGGCATATGAGGATCACACTTGGAGAGAGAGAGTAAACAATTAGAAGTGGTTTGATGAACTTTTCATTATGATTTGATTTAGATAGGGTCATTTGTTTTTCTTGAGTAATTTTAGACGTAAAGAAAAAAAAATTAAAAATATTATACTATTGTGTTCAATTAGTCATCATAATAACCCTAACAAAAAATAAAAAACAAAACAAATCCTTTATCAGTGAATTTTATATGCTAATGTTTGAGTTAAAGCATTTAAAGTCTTAACCCAATGTGATAAGTATGACAATTGTGAGTAGATGTGTGCAATGGTAGCTAAACCTGGGGAGCTTAAATTTGGTAGTCATAATCAAGTTGTTTACAATGAAATATACAAACCAAATGTATGAGAGAACCAAAAAAAATTTTTGAAAAGAATTCATTGAATTTTGTTAATGGTTTGTGTATTGAAATCAAGATTAACACTATCTAAATTATGTGAGGCAATTGCATATTTTAACCCTTTGCGGACGAACACGGGCGAGCAATTATGTAATTAAATACGCGCACGCCGTAAAACCAATTAGTTGCCTGAGACGACGGCGTTTTACCAGTTGGAGTTCGACACATGGAAAAAGAAAACGGGCGAGTGTTTCTTTTGTGTTAGGCCTCAAATAATCGGCCTCTAGCGTTGTAGCTATGGTAATTCGTTAGTTTATAGTTTATAGAGTTGTTTTGAATACAAACTTAGTTGGAATTATCGAGGAGGCCATAGTTTGTTAGCTATTTTTTTAGCTTATATTTATGAAGGGAGAAATCACACCCAAGTGTAAGTTCTAGTTTTAGTTTGCTTATTTCTAGCTACTTTAGGCCTTTACTTCTTAGTAGATGTTCTATTTGAAAATAGCTAGACACAAAGTGTAGAAAAAAATTTTTTTTATTTAGTTGGTGCACTTGATACAAGTTATACTTATTTTATAAGACTTATTTTGTAGAATAGAGATTGCAAAATGTATACTATGTAAGCTACTGAAAGTTTTTTGCGCGCTACGCGCTCTGTAACTGTAATAGCAGAGCAGGAATGAGCTTGTCAAAAATTCGTGACAGTCGTATTCTCTTGACGCACCCGGTGTGTCACAGATTCGTGACCATCGTACGCGCACGTTAAGTTACGGCGGTCACGAATTCGTGACGATCGTACGCAAAGGGTTAAGGGATAAACTTTAATTTTTTAGGTAACTGGGAGAACATTGGCAGCACATGTGCTGACCGCAATACAGCAGTTTTGGGAAGCATACATGTTTAGGCTAATAAACAATATAATTCAGGATTATGTATTCTTAACTATCTAATTAACATAAAGCTCTAGTAGCAGGTGATATATAACTCAAGTTCACATTCTATAATCATTGGAACTTTAGTTCTAAACTAGCAAACAAAAAATAGCTAGAACCATTCTAATGTAGTCTCAAATTTTAGTATTACGATACATGTTTGGTTTGAAACAGCATAGTATCTTATTAACTATTATGTATGTTGTTCTTGTGTAGGTACTGATAGATACGGTCGTCCAGTGATTGTGCTCTCTGCCTGCAGACTTCCTGCCTCTTACCTCATCAACTATCAGATGCTATTCAAGTGAGTCCACACACACACACACACACACACACACTCAGAGGACGTCTCCTTCTTAGTTGTGTACCTTATTAGTTCATTCTTGTTGTGCCCTAAATATTCCTCACATTCCTCACATTCCTCACATTCCTCACATTCCTCACATTCTTCTCAACTTGCACTTTGAGGTGGAGGTCATGAGGATTCCAAAGTCAGTATAAAATATTTTGTAGTGAAAACAAACAAACAAACAAATAATAGCATTTTATTTATTAGGTTTAAGGGTGGAGACCCATCCGGCCCACGCATTTTCCTTAAAAATTGATGCTGAAAAAACAACAACTTCAAGCAATGGTGGCAATTCTTTAACATGCTGAAATTATTTAGGGTGATAAGGTCTCTCTGCACACCAAAATTCAGACCATTTGCATCTTCGTAAGCCCAGTTAGGAGCGATTTACTTCTGCGGACATTTCGTGTTGTTTCTCCGCAACCGTCCAAGCTTTTCTGCCGATTCAAGACTCTACGGCTTCCTCCCATTATGTTCCCTCTTCCTACGTTTAGTTTTTAGCTATAGCAACTTTACTTTTCTAAATATCCGACCACTAAGGTCAACTTTGCTTCCTGGCACGCTATCAAGAAAATCTAAACGTAGGCCTGTTCACCTTACGTCACCGAATTACTGTTCCAAGTTTAGACTGCATCCCGTGACCCCTAATAGCTAAAAAATACTTGTCGCAAATTCACCCTCTTTGCAGGCGGCCGCGAACTGCGGCTGGGTCAAAAGTTCTGATGCCATCTACGTACAATTGTAATTACTACTAAAGAAGAAGTTCATTGTAATAAAGTGGTTAAAAGAAAAAGAAAAAGACAATAAATATACAAAAAGTTCAGGCTACACCGTCCAGGGAGGGGGGTATGGTGGGGAGACGGTGGAGTCAAAACGAAGTGCACGTAAAACTATAACGCCCCCCCCCCCCCCCCCGCCCCCCCCCCCCCCACCAACCGGATGTTGCATTTTGTGCCCCGCCCACCAAAGGTGCGCTCCGATTCAGCTGCTTTTTAGTGAGAAGAATCACCTACGGCTACGGTTCTGTTGAAGAAGCACCCAGCTTGTTAGATTTCGATACTAAGCTGGGAGGGGTCCTGCAGTGGATTTATACAGTACCCCGTTCAGGCGATACTAGCACGTCTGCCTTACCGACGCACAGGTAAGCGAATTAGCTAGTAGTGTAAGCAATTGAAGAAATAGCCCACTGATTATGTGTGCGAACATTTTAGGTGAAACCTTTTGTGAGGTAGTGGCTCTGAAAAGAGCCGGGTTGGAAAAAAAGGACTCATTTTCTTTGGCTGTATTTGAAGTGCTTGGACAGCTTCTCCTGGAGGGGTTTGCTGTTAATTCCTCTATCCTTCAGAATTCGTACAAATTCTTCTCGGTCCTTGCATTCAGATTTGAGCAGTTCCAAGTCTCCATAGCTCAATCCAACGCTGGTCCAGAAGTCTGGAGTCGTATGGCTGAATTCTTCACAAACTGAGAGAGACTGGACACATCAAACACCAAACCATTCTGTTGAGCGATAGCTGAAAGCTTCTCAACTAACTCTTGAACTGCTTCCTGCGGAGCTGGGGAAACTTCAGTGGAACTCACAACTGGATGAGAAGAGACAGGAGGAGAATTGTGGTCATCATGTGACTAGGTAATGAGATCATTTAGAACTTGAGATGGATTAAAAAATGCTAGAGGGTGTGATTCACATGGTGGAGCAGTAGGAGTGGACACTAAATCTTGAGAAGGTGAATCAGGGAGCACTTCTGATGATGACTCCTGCCGAAGAGAGGGCGTGACATCATGACCAGTAAAGGAAGGATCATCAAGAGTATCAGTGGAAGCCCCACCTATTGCTGGGACTCGCTCCAATCCTATGTCTATACACGATTATTTTATTTATCTATATATATATTTATAGCCCGTTACCCGAGCGACCGCGCTTGTCGTTAAGAACTATAAATCTGATACAGTCTGGTATGCTCGTAAAAAAATGTATTAGCGGGGAAAAGTCTGATATAGTTCTTAGCAACCATAATATTATGGTAGAAGGCAGATCAAAGCAAAATGGAATAATGAAGAGTTTGGGTACTTTAATACAATTACTAAGATAGCTAGCGCTATACTTTGCTCGTTGTTTATGTTCTGGCTATAAAATAGTTATAAACCAAAATCATTAGGTTTGTATTTCGATTTATAAATCCTCGCCACTCGGGCTGCGCCCTCGTGTCTCGGAGTTTATAAATCGCATACAAACCTCAATTTTGGTTTATAACTATAACATATATATGTATATATTTTTTTAATAATTATATTTATTTACTTATTTCTTACTTCTTCTCAAAGCACATTTCATTTTCCTCATTTCTGTGGCTGCACTAATAGCCCTCTTCCTTTTCCTGGAAGGCATGATTATAGTTTGCAGTTGAAGCTGGTTGTAACAACAACGTGGTCAAAGCTAACCCACCAGTAGGCTACTGAGGTTAGGGACTCTCGAGATTTTTGCCCCTAATATATCGAGCGGTGGTTATGCTTGCGAGATGCATGCGGAGCCAGGTGAGGGTGGTAGATTTTCGTGGTTGATAGCACTTAACACTTCCCACAGCCTTACCAACGGTTGCTATGGGTCTCCTCCCTTAATCAAGTAGTTATTATAATTGTGTTATTATGTCAGCCCTCCCACTCTAAAAATGTCTTGAAGTATTTCTTTTTTTCACCCAGTTTTTCTTGGCTTGGCTATCAGCCATAGCTTCCGATGTAGAGCTGTTCCTTCTACCCACCCACTTCAAGGATCTTTCCAAGCATTCATGTGTGTCAAATATTTTGTAGTTAAAAAACCACACCTTAGCTAGTTTCTGACATGCTTGTCAGCGATAGCACGATTTAATGAATGTTAGAAAGAGAGAGAGTGTGGCATCCTTTGAGAGCTCAGTCCCATGCATGCACATATGCTGGTAGTCGAGGCTAAACAATGTTATGACTACATTACTCTGAGATCAAATTGACAACACTCCATGTCTGTTAGCATATGAAGGAGCATTATTCTTGTACCAGCAATTAGTAGCTCAGCGTTTTAGGTATGCTAGTTTCTACGATACAACTTGCTTGCTTGGCTGATATATACAAATAGGAAGGGGAAGGAGGAAAAAAAGGGGGGGAAAAGGGAGAGAAAAAAAGGTGGGGGTGGTGGAGAAAGAAAAAAATTAAATTAAATTAAAAAAAAAATTTTGAATAAAAAAAAAAAGGAAAAAATAAAACGTTGTCTAATAAGGAGTGGTAATTATGGAGACATCTCATACATGCTAGGAACTACTGGTGTGTGTGTGTGTGTGTGTGTGTGTGTGTGTGGGTGTGGGTGTGTGTGTGTGTGTGTGTTAGCAAACATGTAGTTTGGGAATAGTTGGTGAAAGCTCTTGCAGTAACGTTTGATTGCAAGTTGTTTCAGCAACAAGAGTTAAAATGTATGACCACTAAAACGCATGAATTGTCAGGTGTGTCTCTCCTACACAGCTTGCTGGACTCTGTGGTACTTGTTTAATTTAAATAATTATTTTAAAAATCACATTTAGCTGTGGGTGGTTTAATTGTTGTTATTCTTTATTCCCAAGTCTTGATTACACTGAGACGGACTTGTTGTCTTGGTGAGCATGATGTGCAGTGGGCACACATTGGGACTTGTTGTCTTGGTGAGCATGATGCACACATTGGGACTTGTTGTCTTGGTGAGCATGATGTGCAGTGGGCACACATTGGGACTTGTTGTCTTGGTGAGCATGATGTGCAGTGGGCACACATTGGGACTTGTTGTCTTGGTGAGCTTGATGTGCAGTGGGCACACATTGGGACTTGTTGTCTTGGTGAGCTTGATGTGCAGTGGGCACACATTGGGACTTGTTGTCTTGGTGAGCATGATGTGCAGTGGGCACACATTGGGATTTGTTGTCTTGGTGAGCATGATGCGCAGTGGGCACACATTGGGACTTGTTTAGTCTCTCTCTGTCAACAGAAAATTTCCAAAATGTCGGCCTCTCTCCTTGGAAGTAACAGAGAGATATGTTGGGAGATATGTATACATTAGTACATGTAGTCAGTCAGACAGACAGTATGCTCTGCTCTCTCAGGGATTTGGATTTTTATTTATATTTATTCTCTCTCTCTCTTTTTTTATTTATTTTTTTTAATTATTACGTTTCCTAGTAATTATATATTTGTCACTTTCTGCATGTAGTGTTATGTTGTTGAGAGGTCAGCAACAATACGGATAATTATTTTTATAATTAATAATACCTATAATGTCTACCCTCACATTACTTAGGCAAAAGGTTACCTGTTTCACTTATTGTCTCTGCTAAATAACACTCGTCAAATTATTATATGTTGCAAAGTATGAATAACTTTAATGATACAGTCAGTAAGCCTGTGTCAAAGAAGGGAGTTTATTATTGTTGCTAAAAATTAGCCAACCAGTGGTGAATTTTTGAGTGACATCCATTTCCATGTATCTCTCTCTCTCTCTCTCTGTGTCCATGCTCAGTTACATATTGTTCACTCTGGACCACTACGTGGAGCAGGACTACACTCTGGTCTACTTCCATCATGGCTTCTCCAGTACCAATAAATACAGTGTGGCCTTCCTCAAACAGTTCTACTATGAACTGGATCGCAAGTGAGTTCCAATCTCATGAATAGGGTGGGGCTAGGGTGGGGTAAGGGTGGGGGTGGGGCTAGAGCATGGTGGGGCTGGTTGTGTAGAGCAGTTCTTAATGTAATGTTCTTCATTCTTATTTAACTGTAAGCTAAATGAAATGTGATTAAAACTTGGAAGGTTTGTATATACATATCTTGTGGTCAGCAGAAACTCGTTAAGGAAAGCTACATACGCAATAACAAAACAATGCCATTGGTGAAGATGAGAGAGGCCCTTTTGTTAATTGTTACGCTAGTTAAATAATCTGGTAAAGTGTGGTCATACCATATTTCGCCCACTGCCTCTATCCTTGTTTATGTTCCCACGTCCTGGTCATTAGAATGATCACAAGTGATGGAGACTGTGCCGATGGTTTGTGTTTTGTTTCTGTGGTCAACAGAAGCCTTTGAAGAGAATAATTGAGAATGTGTGTATGTGTGTGCATGCATGTGTTTAATTGTCTGTGGTGTCTGACCAGACCAGGCTTGTGGAGTAAACAAAGAATGCTGCAATGTTTGTGTTGACAGGTACAGAGCTAGTAAACAACTTTGCACAGGCAGATGTGTGTGTGTGTGTGAGTATGTAATGATGAAATAATGAGTAGGTTGTGTCATCGAGTGAGAGGTGTTGCTGTTGTTGTCTTCTCATCTGCTGTTGTAATCTATTGTAATGGTGGAATTAACTTCATTTAGGAACCCCAAAGCTTAAGCTGAGCTGTCACTATGGCAATGATGTTCTAGTAGGTCTGTGATTTAAGCCAACGGTAGCTTCTTTAAATTCTTCCCTGTCCCATATCAAGTTCCAGCAATTCAGTAATATCATACTGGTTGCACACGTCATGAACTCGGTAGTGGTGGTGTTAAAATTGACGTCACACTATCAAATCACCATGTTCACCACGTTGCCTTGACAACCCACCTTGTACTGACCTAGCAACATACTGTGAATACCGTGTTGGATGACATTCCCCACTCGTGTTCTTACTGACAGGCTATGTGCAGTAACTAACTATACCATAGATGGAGATAGCAGGACTTTAGAATACTCTTGAGTGAAGAGGAGACTTTGAGAATGTCTTTGTGTACAGTTTGACGCAGTCTGAAGGATTTATTTAGCTAAGTATACTGAGCGGGTTCATCTCCTCCATCTCAGTAGCTTGACTTGCTGAGTTTGAGTGATGTAGTTCCCATCAGTAATAAATATGGAGTTATCCAATGTGTGTGAAGCCACTGGAAGTGCATTTATGCATACAGACGTGGTAATTTCAGGAATGCTCGGGTATGCTGTTGTTGTTATTTTCGGCATCGCTGTATGACACAAGTATCATGACGCGTGCAGCCAAAGATAGTATTACTGAATTACTGGAACTTGATATGGGAATCGGGAACTGGAATTTATTGTCTTCTCAGTATTCCTGCTGAAGTTTCTACTGGTTCATGTTGGCCTATAAAGCATTACTATATAGACACATGATCATATGGTAATGATCATCAAGACCTCACATGCACATCATGGGAAAATTAGCTCTCAAGATTTGTCCATTTGAGTAGAATAGGGTTCTAATGAGGAGAGAATTGGAGGATGCGTGCACGTGTGATATTGAAATGGACTTGGTGGCGAGTCCTGTTCAAGTTTGTGTTATGCAAGTGGTCCTGGGTTCAATCCTTGACGAACAGCCTTTTTCCCCCCTCATTTTATTATATTATTGTTAAACCAACAAAAAAAAAACCTGTCAAAGAGAGAGAGAGAGAATACATTGAAATTTAGAACACAACTAATGCTTGTTGTGCAATGTCATGCCAAAAGTTATGTTCTACCAATGTGTATATGATATGTGTATATGACATGTGTATATGATATGTGTATATGATATGTGTATATGATATGATATGTGTATATGATAATATGTGTATATGATATGATTGAAATGAATGGATCTCGCTCCTCGTCCTGCAGGTACAAGAAGAACTTGAAGAAGCTGTACATCGTCCACCCGACTAACTTCATCCGCATGATGATGATTCTGTTCAAGCCCATCATTAGCTACAAGTTCGGGCGCAAAGTCACTTACATCAACAGACTGGAGGAGCTCAAAGAAGTGCTCTTTCTGGAGCAGGTGGATGTCCCGGATAAAGTCAAGGAGTGAGTTCTGTAGATGGTAAAGGGTGGTTTGAAGTATAGGTGTTAATTTTATCATGTTGCATTAAGTTCTGTAGATGGTAAAGGGTGGTTTAACATAGGTTTTAATTGTATCATGTTGCATTGACAAATTTAGTTGGGATATAATTTTTGCTTCCTGAAACACAAACTGTCTGGAGGTAATAATTATTAGTTCATTACAAAATGAGTTCAGTTTACATTACCCTGGGCTGACTTACTGAAAATCTAATGTAAATCTAATTAAGCCAATTAAATTCCAATTCTAAAGTTTTATTGTTGTAAGTACTGGATAATACAGTTGTTGTGACCCTGCCAAGTCTTCCATTGTATTTTGAATGTCATATGAAGTAGTCAATAAGTCAAATTGCAAGGCGTATGTTTGTACCTAGTACTACTCAAAGTATAGCTGTTAAATTTTTGATGAAATGATTATAAATTGACACCCTTTATTAAACCATTCAGTTAGTAGTGTGGATTAGTAATTTGTTTCTATTAAATGTTGCTAAAACAAACAAGATGGTTGTACATAGCTACAACTATCAACCTGTCACAGATACACTTAGAAAAGTGATGTCATAATTCAAATGCAACCTTGAAAGGATTGTTGGAATTCCGTAACATTTCAAGTATTTAACTTTTTTTTTCAATTTCAAGGAATTAGAATGTTTCTGTTTTGTCATACTAAATATGATTTGTCTTTGCTGTATGCAGATATGATGCTCAGTTGGCACCATCCACGAGACACGCCCATTCCAGGTCCATCTTTCACATCTCGTCCTCGTCAGACCTGCATGCAGCGAGCAAACAGAGTCCTCACAAACAGTACGGTATTACTCTGGAGGAACTGGTGGCCAGAGATGGAGTGAAGATACCTCGAGTGGTGCAGAAATGTACCGAGTACCTGGAGCTGAATGGACTGGAGGTGATGGGGATATTCAGGAGAGCCCCTAATAATGTGAAAGTTCACACTCTAAAGAGACTAGTGGATCAAGGTGAGAATGGTTTAATTATATATAAGTGTGGAAATGTTTAAAAGTCCATTATTTTGTTGAGTTTATTGAACTTGAATGAGTATATATAAGTTTGACATAGCATGGTTTAATTGTTAAAGAACGTTTCGGTCCGTGGACCTTCTTAATGAAAAGCTGAAGAAGGTCGACGAACTGAAACGTTCTCTAACAATTAAACTAAGCTATGTTAGCTAATATACTCATTCAGGTTGATACTCATAGCAATGAACCTCTACGATAGAGTTTATTGAATTGAGTAGAGGATTTATATCATTTAATAGTTTAATATTAGGGTGTATATTAATACTCCGAATTTCAGATTACTGTCAACTATATCAAGTCTAGTAGAGCACAGTTTACTGAGTCATGGTCCCTTTACCAGATGCAGTTAGTAATTGGATTACAAAATACAGACCAGCTGCTTTGCATGTATTGCTATGAATCTTCAAGAACCCGATCTTGAGTTTAAGTATTTGTGTGAATGTTTAGGAGAAGATATAGACTTTGAGGAGTATCCTGATCCCCACTTGGCGGCTGTCCTCATCAAGATGTTCCTGAGAGAAATGCCAGAGCCTCTACTCACACTCTCTGCCTACAGTCAAGTCATGGCACTCAGAGGTACCTACCGGGCTAGCTATATAATAGATAGACAACGAAATCGAGGGATCTACCGCCCACAGAACCTCGAGGGCCACAGGCTGTACCGTCCCGAGCGTAGCGAGGGCGATACTAGCGGCCAAGGGGTTCGACGGGCGGTAGTTCCCGAGATTTCGGTGTCTATCTGTTTTAGAACGTAGCAACTATAGCCTTAGTTACCAAATAATATTTTCCCTCCTTTGTTCTACAGTAGGGGTCAAAAAAAAGTTCCCATTGAGTCGTTTTAAGGACTTTCTAAAGTCTGTAAGGAAGACTTTTAACATGATTTTTATTTGTGTAACTCTTAGCCTTTTTTGGCAATTTTTTTTTTGTACCGACCTTTTACTGAGACTTTTTTCTCTAGTGACCTTTCTGAGTCTGACTTTTTTAAGGTTAGGGGCAGAACCCTTCTAGAGCACTTCAGTTATTGTGGTTAAACAAGTACAGGGCAGCACTTCCTAGGTGTGTAGCAGCTGTAAAATCAGATTAAAACTAGGCTGCTAATGATTTAAAAAAAGAATAAACGGACGACAAAGACGGTAGGTGTCCAGTAATTGCTGCAATTCTAAGGAGCCATGGCGCATAGAATATTTTCATGTGTTGTGCGGCGAAAGTGATGGAATTAGAGTCAGGAAAATCAATATCACTGCGTTTTCAGCGAACTTAGTCAAAAAGAACATTCCAGCCCACCCATCTAAATTACCTATTTTTCGCATTTCAGCTCAATTGGTAAGATAAAATTTACAAATAGGCTTTGTCTCTCCTAAATCTTCTTTCGACCAGCTACTCTTCCACCTTCATCAACTCGATAATCTCTCCTTTATTTAGCTCCTCATAGTCAGCTCTCCAGTCTAGCTCCTCACCTTCAACTTTCAAGTCAACCCTCACAGTCAGTACTCCAGCTTTGCTCTTTACAGTAGCTTTTGAATCAAAACCTTTACATGATGAAATTTTGTAAGATGTATGTAGGCCATGCAAAAAGTTTGTATTTACAGTATCTGACATTGATGAACAGCTTGCGATGGATAAGGAAGGATTTTGATTAAATATGCAAAATACAACGAAAATACCATGAATGTAGTGCTTTTACATTGCAAACAATATACTAGAAGAGGTGCCTTCAATTTTCATAACTGTAGTGATATAAACATCCACAAGAATAGTACTAAAACTTTTAAAATAACATATGCAACATATATAACTGCTTTTTTATTGTTCATTATGTTATTGGTTTCTTTCTCACTTTCTCATTTTGGTGATGATTGTATTAGTTAGAAAAATGTTGTTAGTGTGCAAAGCATGCGATGAATCCATCTTATCTTTCGTATCTGACAGGAAAACCGTGAAACAACATTCTTGCACCATAGATTAAATAAAAATTCTTTAATTAATGCTTGCACGACTCATAAACCAAAAAAACAACAACTAATATAATGCTAGAAGTGAGGATACTATTAGCCAGAAGGGAGTATACTATCAGTAGTATCCTCCCTTCTGGCATTTAGTATCCTCCCTTCTGGCATTTAGTATCCCTGTGCACTCACTTGAAATGCTGGATAGAATGCCTACTTCAAAATACAAAAAAGGGGTTAGCTATGTTCTAAATAATAAGAGAAGGTGTGGCTTGGAATGATTTAGACTGTAGTGAAAATTAGTTTATAGTATTAATTTGCATATTTCATTCTCCAGTTTCATTTGTTCATTTTGTTTGTTTGTTTGGGGTTTTGGGGTTTTTGTTGTTGTTTTTAAGGGACAATTGAAAATTCAGTAATTTTCTTGAGTACATTACTCACACTTGTTTACTGTCTAGCTATTTCATGGCATGCATTTCACACGTAGCAACATTCAATGTATCTCATAGTGCATCAAGTAATGGGTCATTTACTACTGATTGGTTTTGATTATGTTGGTTATTTCTTGTGTTTTAATAATTTTGTTGCTTCCTTTCGTTGTCTTGTCTGTTCTTCCAGGACTAAGGAGTGAGTCAGAGAGACTAGAGCTGTGTATCAGAGTGGTGAGAGGTCTTCCTCAGGTCAACTATGACTTACTCAATTATCTCATTGCCTTCCTCAATAAGGTACATGGTTATTAACGCTGCAATATACCTGTACGTACTCTATTGCTCTGAATTTTTTAAAAATAAATAAATTAAGGTGAGAGGATGCTCCAAGTATACTAAGTCTTTGTAGCCTTGTATTATTATTTGCTGCGAGCCTTTCACACAATGAAATGTTATGGTCAACTATACTTATTATTATTATTATTATTGTTGTTATTATTATTATTACATTATTCACGCGAGCCATGACATAGATATTTGATAAGTGAATGATATATTTGGGGGGAAACAGTAGCTGATGTGCAATTAATATTAATAATAATAATAATAAATAAGTAAGTTTAGAGACTGCTGCCCACCACTGAGATCCTATTCCAGAAAGCTGCTACAATATATATTGTATTTGTTGTCTAGTTTAATGAAACTTTGCACACACGCACACACACACACACACGTCTCAGGTACGAGCCCATGAAGAAGTCAACAAGATGACATCCCTCAACCTGGCCATTGTGTTTGGTCCCAACCTGATCTGGTCCACAGATGAAGCTGCCAGTCTGGTGGGTCTGGGAGAGATCAACTCATTCACAATGCTCCTCATTGAGAACTATGACCTTCTCTTCACACTTTGAAAAATCCATTCATCTGTTGACTGACTTATTTATTAATTATTTAAAGGACTGATTTGATTTCTCTGGACATTGCAAATGATTTTTTAGCACTGGCAATTGTACAATGATCAATTATAAATTATATTGCATTCTTAGAAATGGTTCACCAGCACTTGCAATGTGGTAAAGGGTTTCCTGAAAGCACAACACTAAACTGCAATTGAGAAAAGAAAGAAGCAGTGAAAAAATGCATGTATCAATTTCAGTGACACAAACAAGAAGTTATTAACAGAAGAATTAGGTGACAGACAATATTGCTATGCTATAATAATATGGTGTCAGGTATTATTGCCCGCTCTTTCTAGACTGGAGTACAATATGTTAACAATATTTTGACCGCTTTCACATAATACAACACCAGGAAAGTAAATGATTGCACTGACAAAGCTCACAATAACTAGAGAATCAATACTAAAATTGATTCCTGAGCACTTCTGTGGTGACCAAAAGTGGAAGGGGATGAGTAAGTACTCACGATTTCCTGGCCCCTGGTTATTATCAGGCTAATCAGTTATTACAGACATCCTGCAGAGTTTGCATAACAGCCTAGCGTTTACAAAGCAGATGGACTTCTCATACATTTCTATAGACATTAGTAGAGCCTACAACTCTATCTAACCACAACATGGCTGAGGCTAGAAGTCAGCCCTGGCAATCACCTGACCACTCACAAGTCTGAAATAAAACCAGTTCTATACCTCGTATTACACATCATTGCTCTATCGTATTACACATCATTGCTCTATCGTTCAGAAAGCATGTCCAAAGTCAATTTGTGGTTGTTCTCTTGTAGGTGCATATCATTAGCAGAACCCTTTACCTAACAAGTCTTTGCTATAGGAGGCAAGGAGATGCAGGGGAAAAAAAGTAGTGTTCACAAGGGATGGAAAACTGTACTATTATAGATATGTGTCATAAAACCTCACCTATAAAACCACACTCATTTCAAAAGCCACACCCAGGTTTTGGAACAATGAACTGGCACATTCTGTTCTACGAGAATGTTTTATTAGGCTGTACTTTACAAATGGTTGTGCTTTAATAATTAGCTAATAGCTGAACTACTGTCATCTGCATGGCAATCAACGTGTGCTATTATAGTTACGTCTATTTTTGCCTCATCAAAGAAATGTGGGCTGTACTACAATAGAATGCATCTATCCCAATCTACTCAATCCTCTAGCTATTATTTGCTTTGAGTTTGTTCTAATTAGTGTTATTTAAAGGGAATATGCTTGCATGACACTATATTGTTAGTATGTTTCTAATGAAGGTGTATTCTATTCATGTTTTTCTTCAATTTGCTGCACTATGATTGGCCATAGGCTCATGGTGGGCATCCTGAGTGGAGCGAGGATGCTACTAAGGGGCCTGAGAGGATCCTAACATTTTGGACCCAATGATCAAAGTACACAACTGGTTCAGCTAGCAACCGCTAACCGATCCAAACCCTCCAGACAAAGAAGCTATGTTCTAAGTTAAGAGGAGGGTTTGGGGGGTACACAGGTTGTGGGGGGGGGGAAGGGGGGGAGGGGCCTTTTATTGAACGCATCTGTGTTCGGTTGGAATTTCAATCTGATTTGGAGCAGCTCTGAGTGGAGCTTCTTCATCTTGTGAGCAGTGGAAAATAAACTGGCAAGTTTACCTCCTGATTAATATTTTATTGGCTAAAGATTTGCTCAATGTTGTTACTTTTCTTTGTTTTTTTCTACAAGTGAAACATTGTATTTCAAATTGCATAGCTTTCTGTATTAATGGCTAAAGTAAATTCATAGCTGATAAAATGGCAGCATCAGCAGCAGTATGTTAATTTATAGTGATTGTTACATATTATGGAGTCAGCAGACCTAATAGGAACTGGACACTAAACTAAGTAAATGCAGTAGTTTTTGTGGTGTTCATACAATTGTTTTCATGCCAGATCTGGAAATAACAAAATTTGAAAATGTCTTGCCTTGTTGTTTAAATTACTGGTGCACTGGAGCAATACAAAGTGCAAACTACATAGGCCCATTTACTACTCCCCCCCCCCCCCCCCCCCCCCCCCCCCCCCCCCCCCCCCCCCCCCCCCCCCGCTTTTTTTGTCCAAATAATCACCCGGTTCAGGAACTTTTGGGATCAAAGGTCATATAAAATACGAGGAACTTTTTCTATCACAATGATGGGGAAAAGTTCCTGTATTAGCCACACCCACAACGACCAATCTTACCTAAGCCCAACCTACTGTAGCTATCTAATTAATATCACCCTTCGGTGTGAAGACGATGTCGCGTAGAGGATTTCGTTTGCCTCCTTCTAAGCTTACGCTTAGGCCTGCTGGGAAAAGGAAGAAAGTTAAGTTCATCCACGATTCTGGACTCCCAGGTACTTCTGGTAGTGCTTCTTCTGTTTCCGACTGTGACACTGTAGCTATAACTGATTCTAGTAACCTTGTTTGTACTGCTGAAACTACAGCTGAGTCTAGTTCTGAACTTACTAGTTATGAGATAGATAGTAGAGCTTTAACTGCCAGCTGGGAAAGTGTGAGAAGCAAATTAGTAGAAGCAGTTGTAGAGAATCTTGGAAGATCCCCTGATCAATGCTGTGTAGTCTGTGGTGAATCTGCATTCCTTAAATGCACTAAATGTGGCCCGTTTGGTCATTATTGTGAATCGTGCTTCGAAGCGTGTCATGTCAAGGTGAATTTTATGCACATGGCTGAGAAATGGGAGGTAAGCTTTTGACACTTCAAACAATAAGTCCCGTTACTGTTTTATTTTTGTATCTAGAATGACCACTATGTTCCATACGTTCGTGAGAGTATAAAGATAGATATTCAACCTCGGCACATATGTGGCACAAAAAAGGAGACCAAGATTCAATGCATAGATGAGAATGGTAAGAAAAAATTCAAAGATTTTATTGCATTGCAGACTTTATGGTATGTTGCAGGAAAGGAGCTAAGTGTTCTATTTACTTCTTGTGGGTGTGAGGCACTGGCAGTAACACTTGCAAGAGCAGAACTGTGGCCTGCAACACCATCAAACCCAAGATGTGCTTTTTCTTTCTCTCTGCTAGACCGGGCAGAAGGACTATTAGTAGAAGCACAGGTCTCATTGAAAGATTTCTGCAATAGTTAATGTTATCACTGGCACTTTCCAGAATTTAAGGTATGCTTAACTTGTATTATTAATAAGATTAGTGAATGAACCATGGATGTTATATATGTGAGTCCGTACGTATGTCATTTTTGTATGAGTTTTTGTGTTCACTCGGTATTTAACCTCATCTTGATTCCTTCAAGGTTGCAGGTAAGACTTATAAACTTACCAGAGTTTTTTTTTCTATTCAAATAGCGACCGCAGTAAAGTTAATGACTATTTGTCATAGTTTACTACCCTATGCCACAGTTTTTTTTTTCTTGAAAATTCATTGTCGAATTGTGTACCCACTAAGATAAGTCTTATTTGGTATGTCTATTGAACAAGTGTGTGTGAGAGCTCGTGCGTTTACAGACTGTTTTATGTAACCTAACTAGGAAGGCTGGCTTGCCATTTGTGCTAAAGCACACCACTTGTTATTAGTAGTTATAGTATTTTTTCTTTTTTATTACTTGCAGAAAAAAGATATATATCCCAATCTTATCAACTCTTTTGAAGAATATAGGTAAGAATTTGAATTTTTGTTTTGCTAGAGGAGAAACTTATTAAATGTATTAAGTAGAATGTAGTTATGGTGGTATTTTTGTATGGTGACAGAGGACTCTAAATCGCTCAGGCTCTTCAATTAAATTTGTGTCTTCCCCTTGAAAACAAATACTTCTAATTCCTCCAATCGTATTGTTTGGAAATTTTGTCAGCACTGCATTTCACCATTTGATTGTCTGATGTTGTAAATTAGTTAGGTACTGTGCATTAACTTCTACTATATTTAGAGTTATTCAGAAAAGGAGAATATTAAATTTCCCTCCCAATTTGCAAGTGAAGCTTGGGTATGTAATTCCCCTAAGATGGTTTATATATTACTCGTGAGATAACTATAGTATGTCCAAGTTGAGTTGGCTGCAAGAAAAACTTTGAATAACTTTTGAACGGAAGCAGCTATACATCTGGGGGTTGCACCATTGGAACGCTCGCGCTGAAGCAGTTAAAAAATATTCTCCCAGTAAACTATGAAGCCGGAGGTAAAGTCCTATCCCAAAACTCAATAAATACAAAAGTCTATGGGAATAGAAAAAACTACAGTGTCAGTCTTTAGAACTACAGCAAAATTTTCACCGGTAGACAAGTGGATATTTCTACACTCTCAAAAAGCTGACAATACCAGGCTGTTTTTAGTCTTCTGCGGCCGATAATTTCACTCCTTGTTTTCTCTCTTGCGTACCTGAACAGACTAGCGCCACGAACTAACTATTTAGAACTGCAGAGTTGTCATGACCAAACTTATAGCTAAGTTACTGCATTAATTCGCACCCAGGCATACCCGGCTCTTCATGTGAACGTTGATTTACTCGCACGCCAATCGCAATTAATTCAAATGCATTCCTTGTTTTCTGCGCGGCTGGGCTAACTCAACTTGGACGTACTGTAAGTTTTGTTTTATTTGAAAACATGATTATCTAACTTTGCTGGGCAACTGTCCAAGGATATTCATTTGAAGCCCCACTCACTTATACGGGTGTATCTTATAATCATATTGTCAAATAATCCCAAATGTGCATTTGTGACAGCATCTGGGAGTGAGGGAGGACCCCAAGCATCTAGGGAGTTTTTGGGAGAATAAAGCCCCTCCCCCATATATTTGTGTACCAGTCATTAGACTGTAAAAACCAATGACTAGCATCTTTATGCATTAGTTTATTGTGCCTGGATACAATGGGATCAATATAATGTTCATGATTTGTACAGGTTTTTACGGCATAAACTCCGAAACATGCAGCAGGTTTCTGATGATTTGAATCTCGGTTTGAGTTGTCCTGCCTGTCCCAAGGTTTGTTAGTATTAGCTATCAGATTACTGTGATAATATTGGTTTGTGTTGCTGGTCCTGGTTTGAGTACATGTATTCGTGTTTGTATGGTGGGCGTTCATATTTGTTCAGAATGGTGGTCAACGTGTGTATTCTATGGACGGTCTTTTTGGATTACCACGCAAGAAATCAGCTGGAGTTAGCCATCGGGAACCTTTGTTGAATAATGTTTACTTCTATGACCAAGCAGAGGTGGACAGATTCGTTTCAGAAAGTGAACCTGTTAAACTGAATGAAAAGGTGACTTGAAATGTCAGTTTGTGGTTGCATTTGCTTGCATATATATGCATAGTTATGCATATAAATATTTAAATTTGCAGTATTTTGTCTTATTTCCGTGACAGTCATTGACATACTCAATGATACTATAAGACTTTTACTTGAGTATTTCAGAATTTTGCAAGCGTTCAACTTTTTCCCATATTGAACGCAGCTTACTCAACCTCTGAAAGTTGAATCTTTGTATAACTATATCCAATGAATAATGAACAGTTTATTGCACTCGTCATACATATGGGGATCATACCATGTTATGACACTCCTGAATTTTTAAAATGTTGATTTGTCCCTTGCATAGTATTAGTTCTGAAAGTGTATCATAAAATTACACCATTGTCTTGTGTTGTTGGTGTGGTAGTCATGCAGTAATTTTGCAGCTGGAAATGTTTTGAGGAGTGCTAAACGTTATCAAGCACTTGATGAAACTGCCGTGTTTGGTTATTGCTGTCGCCATGAATTCCCTGGAAAATTTATCAGTCTGAAGCATGGTGAAAAGTGAGTTTGTGTCAAGTTTTAGAATATATTTTTTATTTGTTTTGTAAATTGTTCTTTAGATTGGCGTATGGCGTTTTCATGCTAGAAAAAATTATGGAAACACGAAGTTCTGCAAAGATATTTGTCATGTATGACATTGCTTGTTCCCTTGTCGCTCATTTGAAGGTATGTATCTACCAAACACAAGGAATAGATATATATGCGGTGGGACAGGGTGCATGTGCATTAATTAGAATGAGGTTATTTAGACTTTGCCCCCTCATTCATTCACAAGGTGCCATGTGAACAATTTTTGCGCATTTTTATTAGAAAGTTGGCCGAGTAGACATATTGGATGCCACATCAATTTGCCTCCCAACATTTCATTGTTATGGACACAAGCTTTCTTGTCAGGTAAGATTTTGGGTGTTGAGTACAGGCTATCCTTATGAATGAGACATTATGTCAATGTAATACAGCTGGTGTACAGTCCACGCAGATGCCTGGGGATTGGACTAAGTGATGGAGAAGGGATGGAAAGGATTTGGTCTTATTTACGCAGATTTAGTCGCATGAGTAAAGAAATGCGTCCATCTCACAGAATTGATGTTTTAAGTGGAGCAATAGAATATTATATTTTGCTGAAGAAGAAAGGACTTGGTAAGTTTCCGCACCAAGGGTTTCATGCAGGATTTTATTGGGGAAGGGAGAATTTTGAGTGTAAAAACTTGAATTATTTTTTGTTTGATTCAAGTCATTTTTGTCTGCAAAGTTAGTGCATAAGGACTTTCTCTTGGGGTGGAAAATCCCAGGTCCCTCTCTCCCAGAAAGGATTGTATTATGACCGAAGAAGCAATGTACCCAAATTTTTATTTTTACAGTGTTTAGGAAATATGCAGTATTAGAACATGGCTGTTTAAATTTGAGTGATTTGATTGGTTGTTTTAGGGACTCTAATTCCCACAAGTCCTCATGAGAGGGACTCTACATATAGTATCCCCTGTCTTGAGGGCATGGGACACTTCATATAGAATCCCTCGCCTTTAAGGCAGGGGACACTATCCCCCATCTTAAGGTGCAAATTTGAAATAAATGGTTGAATCAAGTAATTTATGAACCATTAGCAATACCGTATTTGCTGTTTCATACATAGATGATTATTTAACAGATGGACTGAGGTCTATAAGTGTAGTTTATAATATGATATTAAATGTTATAGATGAACATGAATTTAAAATGAAGTTTCCAGGTAGATTGTTTTTTGTATTACTTTGAATATTGCAGCATTTTGATTGAGTAATTTGATGTTCTGAATGGTTTTGGCTGTCCAAATTGGTAGAGGAAGATCTGACAGAGTCAGTGTGTTGTGGAATTGGTTTGTTTAATATTCCAGAAAGTGTTAGTTTTTGTTCGTTTGTAGCTTCTTACTCCTCTATGTCCAGTTCTTTCCATGACTAATTGTTCATCCACTCCACTATGATAAAGTCTTGTGGCAGTTGTTGCTCAAGGAGAATGGTTTGTCTTAAATCCTGATATGCCAGCAGCACTACACATTCTTGACATGATCTTTGTAAGTCGCTGGTAGCTTAGATTCTTGTGTAGTCCTGATTAAATTATCTTCCACTAAAATGTCCAAGTCAAGTAGCTCATTGTTCTTGGAAATATCAGCACAACTTCACCATGGTTCTCCTAAATACATCGGATTCTTGCAAAAAAAAGTGGTACAGTAGACCCTCGCTAATCCGAACTCTCGGTAATCCGAACACCAATTTATGAGAATTATAATGATATTTATCTGATTTTTTGATGTGCATTAAATAGATAAGAGATTAAGACCCCATTCGAAATGACTTATTTCAATTATCCGATTATTTCAATAATCCAAACACCCCTCGGTCCTGAGGTGTTCGGATTAGTGAAGGTCTACAGTATCAGGTATTTCTTGTCCATCTTTGTCAAGGAGCGTAAGCATTTTGGTATTATTCAGAGTGTTGCTAGGGAGAGTGATTGCTATGTTCTAAATTAGTTAGGCACTGTGCAACCCTCAGGAACTACCATGTTTAGAGTCCCTCAGGCCCTTTAGTAACGCCCTCGCTGTGCTCGGGACGCTACAGCCTAGGGCCTTCGGGACCCTAAACCTAATAGTTCTCTCGTTGGCAGTGCCTAACTATTATATAGTGTAACGAGTACTAAACATTCCCCTTAGCAACTCCTTTACATGGGATTTCTTTAAATCAGCACATAAATTGAGCAAAAATAATGAAATGTTGTAATGCTTGTCCTAGCTTCCAAATTAGGAGGATGCTAATGTTTAGGCCTCTTTTGCCCCCCCCCCCCCCTCCGCCAAATGCGAGTCACATACAGTAGGACTTCAATTATCTGAACACGTTGTGACAGAGGGGTGTTCAAATAAACAAAACGTTCAGATAATAAAATAGTATGAAGAATGTATTTAAAAATACCAAGGGGAGTGTACATGAAATTACAGTTTTGTATGTAGCTCCTGCTAATGAGGATAAATAGTAAATACTGCTAATATAGTTTTGTATTGGCAAGTGAAGCAAACAAGACACTATCAGAATAACACGTAGGATCAGGGATATTTGTGGACGTACATGTTCCATTTTTGTACTTTGACCTTTGTTAATTTTTGTTGTCTTCCCTGTCCTAAACTTCATAAAGTTCTTTGGTTTATCAATCTTTACCTGTATCATCCAAGAAAATTGAGTTGTTCACTGCTTTGAATTATCCTTTGTTCATTTTCAAGTCTAATAAGCGACAGTAGTAAGTTAGCGTGCTCTTAATCATTATGCCCTACGCAGCACTGTTGTTCCTTATTTAATACTCGACCATTTTATGTTGTTGTTTTCTTTGTAGCTGGAGTATTAGAGGTAAAAAGTCTGCAATTTTCTATAACCATCTAGGGAGGCTCGATCGCCAATTATGATCATGCACACCACTATTAGTGGCTTTAATTTGTATTAGGTTTACAGGTTTAACCAAACCATGTGATGACTAATTTTTTATTGACTTAGTGGTATTAAGATTAGCTTTAATTACAGAAAGTTGTTGTATCTGTACTCACACACAACAGCTACTCTTCTTCTCAAACGTTGGGATCGCTGTCAGAAGGTTCACCGTTTGGCTGAAGAAACTCTGCATGACCTCATGCCTGACTACTGTGCAGGTACTTGAAATCAGGTTTATTTGTGTTAGCCTAGCCATGGGACATGGCTGCCTTATAGTCATGTGTACACTAACTTATGATGTCACTATTTGTCTTCAGAGAAGGAAAGTAATATTTTGCAGTGGATAGAGGAAGAAGTGAAAGTAATTTCCGATCACAATGTCTCTTCAAGTAATCAATAAATTTGTTCACATGTTTATATTATATTATTAGGTTCATATTTATTTGTTAGCTCTGCCACAATGGAAGTTGCTCTATTTCCATAATTTACAGCATTTTTATTCTATAAGGTAAGAAATTATTTGTGCCAAGTAAAGATAAACGCATGGTTGGTACTATGCAATATAACAAACAAAAATCCATGCCAATCAACTTACTGTTCTATAGGGAAAAAACCATGATAATATATCTACGGTTAGTAAATAAGACAATGAGAATTTGTACTAGTTATGTAATTGAAGGGCATTAAATAGAAATGTATTAAGGAGATCTTCGTGAATATGAATAATATTTTTTACAGACTGCAAGCTTCATCTGAAGGATACCATCCGATAAATGTTGAAGATATTTCAAGGTTAGTGGAATATTTATATTGTATCATCACATTCTCACACAACACTTTTATCATTAACTAATTTAGTGTTGAAAAAAATTTGATGGAATTCGAGAGGAAACACAATATTTCCAGGTGGCATCCTTCAGATCAGGAATACTTGGCCTGTAAAAGAGCAGTGGCAGTTGATAAAAAGGAGCAGCTGTTACAACAAGTCTTCCATGCCAGCCAAAGAAGAGCTTTTCTTCTCCAAATGAAGGCTAAATATGCTGGTAATATTAATAGTTGATATCATTGATTTTGTGTCCCATATTATTGCTTTTACTTTACTCACAGATGGCCAGAAGATTGCGAAGAAATTTTGCTCACAGATTTCGAAAGAAACTCGTGGAATTCAAGCTTTGGTGAAAGCCATAAATGAAGTTTTGGAAGTCGATCCTTTGTGCTTGGCTGAAGCCTTAGACCCCTCAACCCTCAAGTTGCGACTACAGTTCCTGGGCATGCAGCCAACCTACCTGGTGGAAGAAAGACGTAAAATTGTTCAAGCGTACTTGACGTTGATGAGAAGTAAAGAAGAATTGGAACTTTTAATTAATGATGCTAAAAATGTAGACGCTCACTATTCTAATTTAAGGCAGCACATTATTCAAGAATTGGATCGGCTTGAATGTGGCAGTTCATTTAGTCAGGGGACAAAGGCACTACTTCACCGCCATTTGACTGTTGTGGATGAACTGTTACGGCAAAGCCACAAGACGGTTGAAGTGATGTTGAAATCGGAACCGTGCATGCCTGCTCTGTTAGATAGCGACAGCAGTGACAGTGACTGTTCAGATGATGACTATGATTAACTTTATTTTTTGTGCAAATCATTTTTCTTACAACATTATGATGAATCTGCATGGTAGTTGCTTTTAGTTGATGTTGCTTGCAGTAGCTGTGCATTGCATTGGGATGAGTTTGGGAATTAAAGCTCTACAGAGCATACTGTATTGTACCAGACATTCATTCTGGAAAGTCTTATTACCCAGCGTAACGGAGTTGGCCTCAGGAGGAGGAACCCAACAAATACTTTCTCATTCCAAGGCTTCATATCACTAATCCGAATGAAGAGCCCTGTTGTGGAAGAGCACAAAATGGACAACGTTGCTATAGTCCTGTTAGTGGAACTAAAAGAAAAATTTGTTAACTGGCAGATAGAGGGACACAAGTCATCAGTTCTCCATAGTTGGCTTCCATTAGGGTTTGAGAATTGTTGTACACTGCTTGCAGTACCCACCATCTCAACTACAGTACTGTGTGAAGGTTGTCAAATTAAGATACATAATTATACTCCTTACTCTAGGCTGTGTGCGTTTGAGCAACCTGGAGTCATATAGTATAGACCAGAAGTCTACTTGTACATACAGTTGCCTCTGCTCAATCTAACCTACTACTAGATTATGCAACTTCAAATGGTTGCACCTGTGAAGGAGCACATTAAAAATGTGTCTACGTAACTTTCCTGCACACTCAAGAGTCGCTCGACTCTAATGCAAACTCCACCATCACCTTCTCTTTATGCTGTCAGTAGCTCAGTAATATATAATTTAACAAAACTGGAGGAAAATGTAATTTTGTACCAGTACATAATTACAAAAGAATGATAAACAATAGAAGAATAAATATGATATATAACAATATTATTTTAATGACTCCAATCAGTCCATAAGCCAGCAGTCCAAATTAGTACATTTAATGCAGATACAGGATGTGCCCTGAAAGCCACATTCCATTGTGACCACACTTAACCACAAACTTCCTTGTTTTATTTAGAGGCATAAAGCAAAATTGTGAGGCTATTATGATTTAGTATTAAGTGTATCAAAAAGAGTAACTCTTCTTCTTTCAGATAGTATAAGTTTGGTTTCTGTGGGACATTCCTGATGGTAGTAATAGAAGTGTTTAATGAGGTCCTCCAAAGTAACTCTAAAATAGTCGGTGTAGTAACTTTGGGCAGAATTTTTTTTGCCCACGCAAACTACTATGATATTTATACCATTCTATAGCACAATAAATTCTCTATAACATATTCTAAAAAAAAAAGTTACTATCACTGAACTTAACAGCTACACTCAATCAAACCTGACCAATAGAGGTGTGAAAATTATTCATTTGCAGTAGCATCACACACACAACTATTGCATCACACACAACTATTGAATGAGATTACTTACAAAACTAGTAGCTTGGTGGGCTTTAGAAAGAAGTGTAGAGATGAGTTTTAGGAAGAAGTGTGGGAGAGAGACCTGCTGCTGTTTGTGCTCATGCAAACTTTATGGAAAGAAGCACACTCATACAGAAAGATTTAATGAAGAACTGCAAAGTTTCCTCTTGGACAACTCTGGACTTGAGAAAATATTAAATGAGCAGTGTGTGTGCCGGACATGTGAAGCAAGTATGAAGGAGTGCATGAACAAACGGGATAATGGTGAGGTATTTAAACCAAGATGGCAAGTTCAGATTGATTTGTGTTGTGTTCCATCTTGCACAGCCATGGCAAGCATTCACAAACATCCCTTCAGTTGGACGGATATATGTAGTTCAATTGAAAATGAAAGCATTTATAGTGATTCTCTACAGAAACCACTTTGTTCTACTCACTATCAGTTGGTGTACCGCTTTGTAAATGCTAGCAAGGTTGATACAATGGTCTGTAAAATATGTGGGAACAAGCGTAGGCACAAGTATGGTTCTTCAGCTTCTGCAAAGGAATTTGTATTGTGTCCAAATCCCTTGTTTGTAGAGTCTTTTCTACATAATACTATTGGATTAGAAACACATATAAATAATGGTGACTTGCTCTGCTTTAACTGTTATAAGTATGTTAATAGTATACTGAATTCTGAAGAATGTACACTCTCAAATGAGACAATATTAGAAGAATTGAATATGAAAGAAGTCCAATATATGAAATTAATTCTAGAATTTGTGCCATCTGATACGGAGTCCAAACTGCAGTTAGCCTTACTAAGAACTGCATTACATGTGTGTGGCATAGTCAAATCAGATCAAGCTTTTCTTTTTCCTGATGTGTACAGAACGTTCCTCGAGTTTTTACCTAGTGATATTGGAGAGCAGGTCACTACAAAGAGTAGAGTATTGACATTTTTGGGGAATGAATTTGGCCAACTACTTACCTCATTCTGTTGCAACAATAGAATTGGAACAATATTCCACCGAACTAAGGCTAATCTTCATGTTCTATTGTCCAATGCAGTAGGGAAGCGTTTTACCGAAAAAGTGAATCAACCAAATTCTAACACAAAACTTAATGAAAGTGTACAAATAGTAGTCAGACACATGCTGCATGAAAAGCCAGATCTCAGTCGGGCGCTCATATTAGATGTCAATTCATTCATAGATGAAGTCCGCACAATAGCACCTGAACTTTGGGATCATGTCACGGTTCTAACACAGTCTGTGAATGAACGTAAGGGTAGGAAAGCAGCTACTTCATGTGACACTCATGCTTCCCATTTAAAGCGAGTACGCAGAGCATACTTGCTATCTTTAATACTGTTCATCACCAATAGTGAATGTAATTTTCCTTTTCATGTACTTCTAGCTGATGCTGTTGAAGCTAGTGGAGGATCAACAGAACTGATTACCATACTGAACAGACTGGGAATAGTTGCTTCTATAGATACATTGAAGCGTGTAATCCTGTCAGTTTCTCAGGATCGTGTAAGCCAAGGTATTCAGACTCTTTTAGTTCCAGATGTATTTACAGTGGCATCAGTAGACAACGTTGACTTTTTGCAAAGTCATGCAGCTGTGTACTCAGGTAGCCAACATCGCAGTTGCCATTTCACTAGCATACAGCTGGTTCAGCCACTTCCAGTTACCTCACAGTCAATCCCCCCACAGTCAGTTCCTCATCATGATAGCTCTAGCTCTCCCTCTTCAAGACGAAGGCTCTTTGACATCAGTAATCAGTCCATTAGAGCACCCCTTTTATCTACCAATCCTACAAGGAAACAATGCACTTTGCTAGGGTGCAAACGTCCAGAACGTCATAGTCCGATATGTTCTCCACAGAGCAGCACTAGATCACCTCAGTGTAAAAAGGCTAGAGCGCGTACATTCCCTGAAAGTAATAAGATGACTGGAAGAACAGATTCAGAAGTAATGATAACACTTGAAAAGCCAGCATCAAGTAGAAACAGACGTTCCGCTATTTCTGGAGTCACTTTCACTTCTTTTCTAGAGAACTCCTCAGAGAAGCAGGTAGCAGAAAAGATAAAGAAGCTATTGTTTAACTACAATTTCCTCAAAGAAGCATGTAGTTCATCTAACAACAGAGTAGTCGATGCCAAAACCTTTTCTGGGATGTCATCGTTTAGTAGCATGCCACAAAGTCAACCTTCAAATATAGTGTACTTGCCTATTGTTGATATGCATGCGGATACTACAGAGGCAATGGTGGCTGTTGTGTCAAAGCTTTACAAAGAGTATGGGATTGGGGTGACTTCTGAACACCTAGTTGTAGTTGGTGACCAGAAAACATATGCGCATCTCCAAGAGGTAAAAAATGCTTACGGTTCTGATCTAAATTGGCTCATTCCTTTTATTGGAGACTGGCACTTACTTCACAATTTTCACTCAGTTTTGATGAAAATATACTATGAAGCCGGATTGAAGGATCTTGCACAGTGTTCCGGATTTAGAGGTGAAACCATTAAGTCTTTAAAGAACTGTACCAACTTCAACAGAACGCATGCTTTCTTTCTCCAGTCTATGGAAGCTTTTTATAGGCACTTTTTGCAAGAGTTTTCCTCTAGTTGCAAAGAAGATTACAATGACTTGCTGTCTTCTGCCTGTGCCCGTATCACTGAGTGTGACAAAAATTGTCATCAGCAAGATTCAAATGATCCATTAAAAGCTTTTCTAGATAGGTTTGACTCAGAAAATCCTGAATTTTTTGAACGCTTTTCCGAGTGGTTAGCTTTTAGAGCTTCAGCAGATTCCAATTGGAAGTTTTGGGTAAACTTTGTGTTTCGGGATGCTTTTTCGTATTTCTCTTTGTTTTATTCCATCAGAAATGGCATATGGGATCTTCGGCTCTATGCCATAAAGCAAATTGGGCCTTTGTTTGCAGCTTTTGATCGGCCTCACTACCAAAAATTAATTCCTTGTCATTTGCATGAAGTGCTTCTGATGCCACAAGAAATAGTAGCACATTTTGAGAAAGGCGCCTTTGTTTGTAATGTTTCAGGTAACTCCTTCCACTCAGTTGCCCTGGATGAGGCACATGAAATGCTAGTGAATAAAGATCTCAAAACTACAGTTGTGAGGCCTACAAAGGAATACATTGATCGGATTATTCATTACTACCCTGTAAGAGCACAAGCTCTTAAGACACTCAAACAGCAAGTACTTCTTGATGGATTAGAACACACAAAAGTTTCCATTTTTGACACATCCCCACATGCTGTTAAAGTTGAAGAGAATGTAAAAGCTATGATGACAAAATTGAAGGCTGTTAACCTGCTTACTGCAGGTACAACAAACCCTCTTCAATCATTGTCTGGTCAGGTTGCCAAATCTGAAGAAGAAAAAGATCTTCTTTTCTTTTGGGATATCGGTCAAAAACAGTTTGAGAGCAGGATAAAATATTTCCAATTGAGAGAACCATCAGCTCAAGTTCCCCAAAGAAAAGTCAAGTTGCTTACATACCTAGCCTCCAAACCCACAAAGAAAAAGATAAAGATGATTGAACGGGAGAAGAAGTTGGTTAACAAATGTGTTCGTCTGTCACTTGCTTGGAATTCCAAAGTGGATAGAGATCATCAACAAAAGGGTGGCCAGTACTTGGAATTGCCACGAGCAATCAGTGACCCCCATGGTAGACCAAATAAAGGTGCAAAGAGTTATGCTGCAAAATGGCTCGAGAAACGTTACAAAAATGTAATTACAAGCCATTTGCCCAGTGGATGGATTCCTGAAGTTGTAGTGTTGGAAGGTATGTTTTTAATTAATACTTCTCCTCTAAGCACGCATTCATCCATGATGGAGTATTCTGTGTTTCTATTTCGGCGTTTTGTTTGCCCCCATTTTATTGTGGGTAGTTCTGAAGTTCATTTAGTGTTTGACAACCCTGGAAAGCAACTAAATTTTCCAAAGTTATTGGAGAGGCAGAGAAGAGACACTGTGTGTTCACTCTCACCCGATCATCAGCACATATTTTTTACAGATTCATGTACTCCTCCTTCCAACTGGCGTGAAGTTCTTTCTTGCAGAGAATGTAAGAGAAACCTGGTTTTGTTTCTTGGAAATTTCTTTAAGCATGCCACTGGTGGCATGTTGAGAGGGCAGCAGAAGGTTGTCTTGGCAGGCTGCTTTCATGGAGATGCTGAAAATGAAGCTTGGGCAGTAACCACCACTAGCAAGGAGTCAATTATTAATCTCAAATCTGATGCTGAAGAAGCCGATACAAGGGTTTGGCTCCATGCACTAAGGAGTAGAGGTACTCGAAAGCTAGTTTGTTCTCCAGACACTGATGTCTTCCACATTGGTTTACCCCTCATTGACTCTTCAGTGCATGTGATTGTACAACTCAATACCTACACTAGTTTAGAATATAAATACCTTGATATGGATCAATTGTCTGCTGCTCTCACTGGCGATCCTGATCTAGCTGCAATTCCAGCTGAAGCTAGACCAAAATTCATGCAGTCACTCTTTGTTTGTACTGGGAGTGACTTTACCTCCTTTTTTTCAGGATTAGGCAAAGCAACATTTATGTGCTTTGCCTACCAGCACAATACATTTATCAATGCCAACAGTGAGCAATTTCCTGGATCTCTGGTCCACACTACAGCTGACACTAAGGAAAAGGGGTTTCTGGCCTTTATTAGGCTTGTTGGAACAGCCTATTACAGTAAGCACAGGACTTGCTTTCCCTTTGAGTCTCCAAGAGCCTTTCTTAACTCATTTGGATCTGGCATTGACTCCAGGATGCAACACAAAGCGTGGCTTGAATGTATTTGCAATGCTATTTGGGAACGTACTGAGTTTGAGGATGAACTGCCACCATCTGTTGAAGCACTGTGGAGGCATTGGCTCCGAACATGCTGGGTGTCTGACTATTGGAGTAAAGCTATAGAGAACTGCTGCAATGTGTTGGATGTCACATGCTTTGGATGGAAAGTAAATGATGGTTCCTTGGAAATTGATTGGGAAGATCAATCAAACATTGCCAAAGTTCGCGACAGAGTCAAACTTCTACTCCGTGGTTGCTCCTGCAAGAAGGGATGTGACACAAGAAGATGCTCTTGCCTCAAAGATGGAAAGAAGTGTGGTCCTGGTTGTAGATGCTGCAATTGTCAAAATAGTCCTGCTGTCCATGATGCTGAAACTCATGATATTGAGGAAGAAGAGGAGGAAGACAATGAAGCATCGAGGCAGACATGTCAAAATGTTATGGTCATTGATGAGGAGGATAGATATTCAACTGATCAAGAGTCAGACATGAATTCTTTAGCCACAGATGACTCAGATATTGAATCTGTATGACATTGTTTTCATAATACTACTCACCCACTATGCCTATGAGATACTCCATTATTTATTCTGATTTTTATCCTCATAAGCATTCATGCAGTGAAATCAATTGTTAATGATAATTTCACACCTCAATTGGTCGGGTTTGATTGAGTGTAGCTGTTAAGTTCAGTGATAGTAACTTTTTTTTTTAGAATACATGTATGTTATAGAGAATTTATTGTGCTATAGAATGGTATAAATATCATAGTACTTTGCGTGGGCAAAAAAAATTCTGCCCAAAGTTACTACACCGACTATTTTAGAGTTACTTTGGAGGACCTCATTAAACAGTTCTATTACTACCATCAGGAATGTCCCACAGAAACCAAACTTATACTATCTGAAAGAAGAAGAGTTACTCTTTCCAGACAGTATGAGAGTTAAGCTCTATAGTGTTCAGAATCCACTTTATACCTGGCAACAACAAAAGGATGTTTGTGGTTAAAAATGAGTACCATGGAATGTTCTTCATTTAGCACTTCCTGTATCTGCATTGAATGGACTGCTGGCTTATGGACTGCAATAGGTTAGAACATTCTCCACATTTCCATTTTCGTCGTGAATTCCATCCTTCATCTTTTATGCAGCAGCTGATATGGAACCACTTTAAACAAGAGAAGCACTCCACCATTCCTTTTTGGGGGTCGTTGGGCATGCGACAAACACAGTGAATGGGAACTGGATGGCTTTTATAAATTCTTCTACCAAGGCGAAGAGAACGCTGACCATTCTTTGGAAATGGCTCAACAAATTTTTGTTCCAAAGCATGCAGAAGATGACATCTCATGGTGGCAGTGTTCCACGTGCTACTGGCCGGATCTCTGCCAAATGCAAGTTCAGCTGCAAAAGCAATTGCAAACACCCCACAGTCATAGTCATTACTTTGTCTCTGAACATTAACGACATCAAAATGGAGCCGATCTGTAGAGTGACACTTAAAAAAACTACAGACTGTAGTTACTAAGGAATCACTAATCTTTGTCATCAGAAGACTGTCGTAGATATAAACACAATCGTTATTTTTTTTGAATGGCATATTAGAAACTACGATCCAATGGCATTGAGACACATTTAATATTTGAATGAACGGCATGCTGTCTAGTACGACCTTATAAAGCGAGACTTTCTTGCTGCATTGTGGTGACTGCCACCCAGCTATATCTGAACCAAATTGCTTTTTTAAAATCATCTGTGCTGCATTAATGATGCCATCATTGATCCATTCAGTCGATTGCAAAATCAGTTTGTCCTTGACAAATAATCCTAAATCTGACATCCAGAAGTCAGAGAGACAGGGATCCTGAACTTCAGTGGAAGAAACTGTTCCAGTGGACTGTGCACGACTAGCGGAGTGAACTGTTCCAGAAGTAGACTGTGTGCTAGAGGGAATCGTTCCAGAAATAGACCATGCAACAGAATTGGACTGCGTACCAGAAGAGAGATCTGGTTTAGATGTCGACTGTGCACCAGAAGAGAGAACTGGTCTAGATCTGGACAGTGCACCCGAAGACGGAGCTGGTCTAGATGTGGACAGTGCACCAGAAGACAGAACTGGTCTAGATGTGGACAGTGCACCAGAAGACGGAGCTGGTCTAGATGTGGACAGTGCACCAGAAGACGGAACTGGTCTAGATGTGGACAGTGCACCAGAAGAGGGAACTGGTCTAGATGTGGACAGTGCACCAGAAGACAGAACTGGTCTAGATGTGGACAGTGCACCAGAAGACGGAGCTGGTCTAGATGTGGACAGTGCACCAGAAGACAGAACTGGTCTAGATGTGGACAGTGCACCAGAAGACGAACTGGTTAGATGTGGACAAGGTGCACCAGAAGACGGAGCTGGTCTAGATGTGGACAGTGCACCAGAAGACAGAACTGGTCTAGATGTGGACAGTGCACCAGAAGACGGAGCTGGTCTAGATGTGGACAGTGCACCAGAAGACGGAACTGATCTAGATGGGGACAGTGTACCAGAAGAAGGAACTGGTCTAGATGTGGACAGTGCACCCGAAGACGGAACTGGTCTAGATGTGGACAGTGCACCCGAAGACGGAACTGGTCTAGATGTGGACAGTGCACCCGAAGACGGAGCTGATCTAGATGGGGACAGTGTACCAGAAGAAGGAACTGGTCTAGATGTGGACAGTGCACCAGAAGACGGAACTGATCTAGATGTGGACAGTGTACCAGAAGACGGAACTGGTCTAGATGTGGACAGTGCACCAGAAGACGGAACTGGTCTAGATGTGGACAGTGCACCAGAAGACAGAACTGGTCTAGATGTGGACAGTGCACCAGAAGACGGAACTGATCTAGATGTGGACAGTGTACCAGAAGAGGAACTGGTCTAGATGTGGACAGTGCACCCGAAGACGGAACTGGTCTAGATGTGGACAGTGCACCCGAAGACGGAGCTGGTCTAGATGTGGACAGTGCACCAGAAGAGGGAACTGGTCTAGATGTGGACAGTGCACCAGAAGACGGAACTGATCTAGATGTGGACAGTGTACCAGAAGACGGAACTGGTCTAGATGTGGACAGTGCACCAGAAGAGGGAACTGGTCTAGATGTGGACAGTGCACCAGAAGAGGGAACTGGTCTAGATGTGGACAGTGCACCAGAAGACAGAACTGGTCTAGATGTGGACAGTGCACCAGAAGACGGAACTGGTCTAGATGTGGACAGTGCACCCGAAGACGGAACTGGTCTAGATGTGGACAGTGCACCCGAAGACGGAGCTGGTCTAGATGTGGACAGTGCACCAGATAGAGGGAACTGGTCTAGATGTGGACAGTGAACACCTAGAGAAGACGGAACTAATCTAGATGTGGACAGTGCACCAGAAGAGGGAACTGGTCTAGATGTGGACAGTGCACCAGAAGAGGGAACTGGTCTAGATGTGGACAGTGCACCAGAAGACGGAACTGGTCTAGATGTGGACAGTGCACCAGAAGACGGAACTGGTCTAGATGTGGACAGTGCACCAGAAGACGGAACTGATCTAGATGTGGACAGTGTACCAGAAGACGGAACTGGTCTAGATGTGGACAGTACACCAGAAGAGGGAACTGGTCTAGATGTGGACAGTGCACCAGAAGACGGAACTGGTCTAGATGTGGACAGTGCACCAGAAGACGGAACTGGTCTAGATGTGGACAGTGCAGCATCAACAGTAGAAGGAACACATTCTTGAGCAGCAGAACCAGGTATTGTTGGAGGGCCTTTATCTATAAAAACATAAATAAAAAAACAAACAAACAAAAAACAAATTTGTATACATAAGGATGTACACACATATGTATAGATATAGCGATAAAGAGAGGGGGAATAAAAATTGCATGACAGATTTCAATTTTCAAACTGTGCTAAAATGGGCAGGTAATCAACTACCACAGAATATAAGCTAGCTCATCTAATCATCTCTTAAGATTCTTACTTGCTATTATCACTGATTCAATGTATTTAACAATGGAGTGTGCCGTACAGCATTCGCAGTCTTTGGTGAAGGACACTTGAATATCATCATCAAAAAACCCATATGCCACTGCCTCATATCCAAGGTCTTGCAGCTCTTGCATCTATTGATTATCATGTCATATTAAAAGTGAAAACAAAAAAGTTTACCTACCAGTTTTCCCATCTTATCAAATATTTTGGCTCCCCGCTTCTTCACAGCTGCGGACGTAAGACAAAGTGTTTTTTCTTTAGCTTCCACCACAAGATCTTGCTTTGCAGAATTCTCCAAAGTGCTGTAAGCAGCACTAGCTGCTGCCACAAATGGGGCTACTCCTCCTTTCAAGGCTGACTTCCCTTCTACAAGTACACAATAAGTACAGAACAGATATAGATAACGATCATAAACTGTAATTTCAAATGTGTCCACAGGACGTTAGTACACGAGTGAACTGGTGTATTAACCCTGTGAACTACTGATTGACAGACATTGAATGTTTTTACCCTCCCACACACTCCTTCAATCAACTTCATTCAAACATCAGAACAAATTTAATTTACATTTGATAACTAAAAGCAGTGACAAAACTTTCAGTTCGCTTAACCTTTTCACAGTACAACGCCATACGGCACTCTGCATTCAGTTCAGCAATTAAAAAATAATCAATTATCTTATACTAGTGGTGTGCAATTGGTGAGCACGCATTCCTAGTTAGGTTGAACAAAACTACTGAATTTTTTAAAGACTAAATTTAACTTGGAAACAGCTATGCAACCACTTGTGACAATTCAAACACACACATGTTTCTGATGCACAATTCATGCCTTACATGTAAGCACTCAAAGTTCTTTTTTTTTCATCGGAGCAAAGTTTGAAAACTCATAAAAAAAAAATAGAAAATTTATTAACGAGTGATACAGGGGTGTTCAAATCAAGAATCAGAGATGTTATGTGTGTATTGATGTATGCATGTCATTTTGTACTTTGACCCTCGCATTCAACCCTGTCCCAAAACTTCATTAAACCACATGCTCACAATTATCAACCTTTCCGATATCGTCCATTTTTTTCACCGCTTTAAATATTTTACGGGTACAGTTCAAGCCTACAAACTTACGAAGAGTTTTATTTTCAATCAGTGTTGGTGGCGGCATTGAAGTTAAAGCTATATTTGTCGTAGTTAACCTCCCCCAACACAACATTTTTTCTTACTCAGTGGAGTTTTATGTCTGTTTTGTTTTGTTTTTCCCCATAAGAATCCGTTGTTCAACAAGAATGACCGCGGAGTTAAGTTTTGTGCTGGTAAGTCCAGTTAATAAGTGTGCGAAAACGTTGTACGGTTTAGCTACTGTCAAACAAATGAAAACACAAAGTGATTTTTTACTTACAAATAAATATTTAGCCGCCGATACACCACTCTTTACGCAGTATGTATGTCTTGTAAAGATGAATCATTGAGGTAACTCTATAGAAATGTAATATTGGTGTGTGTTTTGTTGTTGTTGTTTATTTATTTTTTTAATGAAATGATTGCGGCAAGTGGTTACTATAGCATTTTATGTCCCTTCCATACACATGCTATCTCAAAACTTAAACTTTTTTAATGCCGGGGCAGGTCTCTGGGTCAGGAGTTGCTGTGTATATTGTTGTGGTTTTTGTGTGTGTACTTGAACAGGTACTTTGTGGGTGGAGTATGGAGGTCACACACACACACACACACACACACCACACACACCACACACACCACACACACACACATACACACACCTGCATCATGCATATAGCATAAAACAATAAATGGCACATTACCACAGCCACTCACTAGAACAGAAAATGAACTCTGGTAAGTTTATTGCACTTGAAAGAGAGAATTTTAAGTGGTAAACAATACTTCATTGGATGATATGGTAGAGCTAGACAAAGCAGAGCATTCTGTCCAGCAAAGTTTGGGATAAATTCGACAACTGAGCCAACACAAATACATAAGGGTCAAAGCACAAAAGGACACAAGTATGTCCACATATATATAAACAAATAAGCCAATTCTCGACTAAGCATACCTGTATAGTGTCTCATTAGCTTTGCTTGCCAACAATATTAATATAATACAGTAGAACTTCAATTATTCGAATACTTCCATTAACCGGACACCAAAAATCTAATAGTAGCACATGCAAACACGACAAATTGCTAGACCACACCCCCACCATTAGTATTTTATAATACATTTTCAATGGTGTTCAGTTACCTAAACATTTCGTTTATCCGAACACCCCTCAGTCCCAATGAGTTCGGATAATTGAAGTCCTACTGTAATAATAATAATAATAATAATAATAATAATAATAATAATAATAATAATAATAAAAATAATAATAGTTGGCGATCAAGCGAGACCTTTACAGGAGTTACTTAATTAACATTTTGAGTTATTGTTTTTCGTATTACTATTGTACGTGCGCCTTTTTTTGCCTGTGCTACTCTTCACGTAACATGGTAAAGCATCTTCGTTAAACAGAAAAGAAAGGAACCTGTCGTTATGAATTTGCTGGACATAAAATGCAAGCTTAGTAAGGCAGAAGCACCTTATTCAATAGTACACTACAGATAATTCAGTGCGGTATAGTACACTTCAGATGAGATCCATCATATGCTGTAGTGGAAGTCTTTTATACGTATCTCAAGAAATGATTAGGCCACTACAGGGACATCCTAGCAGTACAGCGTGGCAAAGCCAAAAGTTTATTCATGTGTGCATATGCCACAATGACGAGCATATTTTGCTAGTACTTTCCTCTATTTACTCACCTTTACACATGAAAAAAAAAGAAAACGTTAATTGTTTCTACTATTTATGTGTATCAAAAATGTGATAGGCTCTGGGAAAAGGTACAACTTCGCTCAAAAATATTTTTTGGTTCATTACAGTACAATATAGTACAGTAAATTACCTATCTGTTGATACCTTACATACTGTTCGAAACTCTTTGGTCTCCTAAATACAGTAGACCCTCGCTAATCCGAACCCCGCTAATCCGAACCTTGTTAATCTGAACCCTCGCTAATCCGAACACCAATTTTTGGGAATTATAATGATATTCATTGGAATTTTGCTGTGCATTAAATAGATAAGAGATTAAGACCCCATTCAAATGGCTTATTTCAATTATCCGAACATTTCAATAATCCGAACACCCCTCGGTCCCAAGGTGTTCGGATTAGTGAGGGTCTACTGTACAATGCTTTGAAAATTGAGTTCATTTAACCATTAATTGAGGAAACGTGTCTTTAATGATTCACTTCCTGTTTGAATTCAATTACCGAGCTTAATATATGAAGCTATTTGAACAATTTTTCAACTGAATTCAGCTTTCATACTTTGCTGAGATGTGAAAGAATAGATACAGATTATGATATAGTAAAAAATAGAAATTCAATTTTTTGACCTATATATGCTTCTCAGCCTGTATTGTAAAATTTTCTGTTTCGCGAAGTTGTACCTTTTCCTAGAGCCCATCACAAATATCTCAACATTATAGGGTAGACTTCTTACTGTCCCAAGATGTGGCAAGGAGTAAACCAAAGTAGTTCTCCCATTCATGAACAGTATACTGGACTTTAATCAGAAACTATGCATGTGCATGTATGCTAGGGCTTTCACTTGTCGAATATCCCAACCATAGTTGTATGCACGTGGCTCAGCTATAATCCAGCCCTTCATCGCTAAATAACGTGTGATGATGCCATGATGGATTACTTGTGATTATTCAGCCGGATGTAATACTATCAGTGACTAGACTTACGTGACCCCACCATTAACTAACCTCAGTTAGACCCATACATTATCATGCTAATTAACCACACTACTGATGCTGTGCACACAACTAATATGCCAACCGTTGTAAACAGTGGTGACAAAGTAAACAAAATTTAAATGTTCAGGACTGCCCCAAGGTAACCTGGGTTTGCAAATTAGAAAGCCTTCAACCTTTGCTCCAATCTCCTCTCTATAGTGCATTTAACAGCTCAAACAATAAACTAAGGAAAAATCAAAGTTGGCATGGGTTTTTTAGTACTAAAGTATACTGCATAATATTCACCTACAGTCGCCATATACAGTATACGGAATGGTAATATATCTTTTTGAAAACACTTAGCCACATAAAAGTGGATGATACTGTAAATGAATCTGTCTTAGTACTCATAGTTTTTGAGAAAGCTGACATGTCCATTGTTTTATAAGCGTATACTATTACTTGGCATAAATTAAAGCCAAAATGAATTTAAAAGCCCATACATGATAAATTCCTCTTGTATCTAACCTTCAGAACATCCATATTTCTTCTGAAACACCTGCCATGACGTCAGAGGCTGATGATATACTCTACTAACAGGTTCCCTCTGTCGTGAATGGCTCACTTTGTAGCGTTTCTTCTTAATCCAACCCTATATGAATAGAAACCATATCACACTATAATAACTATAACATTTTAATGACTTACTACTACTTGCTGAACAGTGAGCCCAGTATCTGCAGCGGCCTTTCCCAGTATAGGTCTGTGGCGCTTAGCTGCACTTGTCATTCCTGATTTAAATAAAGTATTTAAATGTGCAGTCTGAGCAAAACTAAAAGTTCTTTTCATTCCCTGGCCCGTCTCCTCCTCCACTTCGCTGTCATCAAGCTCATCCTCCTCCATTTCGGTCTCTCTCTCTCTCTCTATCTCTCTCCACACGGCCAGAAAATACACGTACACTACAAAACCACGTGTGCGCAAGGACAAAGGACAGAATGTAGGGCGGGGCTAATACGGGAACTTTTCCCCATCATTGTGATAGAAAAAGTTCCTCGTATTTTATATGACCTTTGATCCCAAAAGTTCCTGAACCGGGTGAGGACGGGGGGCTGAAATTGACAAAATTGTGCGAGGAATGATTGGCTTGTTCTGCATGCTATTTCTGGACATAAGTACGGAATGGGGGTTCAGAACCACTCTATTTTTGGAATACAGGTACAGAAGATAAAATAAAAAAATACAGAGGGAAATTTCGTAATAACTGCAAAAAACTGATATATTTAAGGAAATGGTCGCCACAAAAATAATAACAATGAATAATTTGAAAACTAAATTGTAAATCGAAAAAAGCTTCTGTAATTTTGTCGGCGTGGAGTTGAATTGTGGGGGATATTTTGCCATTTATGTTGGAGAATGTGACCGCTTATATCTGCCATAGTAGTTGCTTTGGACTTCTAATTTCAGATAAGCCAGCTCCTTCCTTAGATAGTTTACTGTGAAATCCACTGTATAGGATAGCCTGCAAAACTTAAGAAATATATAAAAGTAGGCCATAGCAACATAATTGATTTAGTTAATGGATTTGCGTGGTGCAACTTCGTAATCATAACCCACTGCATAAAATAGAATTCATACTGTTACCTGAAAAAAGTTTATTAACATAAAATACGACCACACTCTGGCAGCACCTGATTAATCTAAGCTTTTACTAGGATGAGGAAGTTAGCCTCGCTGTTATTGTCACTGGCGCGTATTGCACTTACAAATTATCAAGCGGTTGCATTGGTGGTATGAATCATTAACACACCCCAGGTTAAGAACGGTTGGCTGTGATGATACTCGGTACTTCTGGTATTCAGAATTGTGGGAACTTGTGTCATGCCAGAGCATTTTTCAATGCACATAAAAGAACAATATCCATTATAAATATGATTCCTCCATACAAATTACATTCACATGACATACTTATTTCATTTTATTTCATCTCAATATTTTATTTAATACTTGTCAATATTTAGCATATTACATAGACATTCATTTTTGGCAACTCTTATTCAGCAGCACGCAGGGAATGTTTATCACGCTTATGTTGAGCCAGATGTGCGCGATGCGACGCAAATGTAGGACCTAAACTGCGCGGTGCGACGCGAATGTAGGACCTAAACTGCAATCTAAACGAAATACTCTTAAAGAGCTGGACAGTAACACTTCACTTCACTGTAATTTTTTAAATCACCAACTAATTTTAGCATACTTAACCCTTTCACCGCCATAAGCGCCATATGGCGCTCAGCAGTACGGCCGTGTTAAAAAAAGTTTAAAAAATCAACCGTTCATGCCATCGACACGCAACAAAGCTTAAAAGCTTTAGAAATGACTATTTTAGTACTGTTCTTAATATTGAATAATTACGTCAACGGTAACTAAGGGTAATACTTCCTGAAGGTTCAAAGTTTGAGTAAAGAAATGGCGAGGCTATCGCGAGACGAGGTCCTTGCGTGTGTCCTGGATAGTGACGATAGTGACGATGCATTCGGCCTAGTAGATAGCTCCAGTGAAGGCGAACAAGATGGAGAAACAGAAGAAGTTACTGCTTTCATGGGCCAGCAAGTATTATCGAGAGATTCTCTTGAGTATCTTTCAGATACTGTGGCAGATACTGTGGCAGACCGTTCAATTGATATGAGTACAGATGATGAGCAGTTACTAGTAGAACAGCAAGGAGATTTTAGTAAGTTTTTATTTAAAAGAAGAACAGTTTATAAAAAATGCTGATTGAATTTAGCTATTAAAGAATAAATATCATAATTTATAGATGTTGATGCCATGGATGTTTCAGCAGTAACTTCTCCAGTAGCAAGCACAGAGTCTCTTCCATTGTCTTCAGATTGTTTCAGTTCATTATCGTCAAGTGGTGAGGAGTGGATAGATCACGATAATTCACCGGTACATACACTGAAAAAGAAAAGTAAAACTGGAAGAGGAGGAAGAGGAAGAGGATTACGAAGAGGGAGAGGGAGAGGGAGAGGGAGAGGGAGAGGGAGAAATAGTTGTACATCTAGAAAAACTGGATCTAACAATGGCTCTCATAGTTTATCACTGCAATTAGATGACATAATTGATGATGAATGGGATCACAAAGAATCAACAGCTCTTACATATCCATATACGGTGAACCTAGGCCCAACTGTGCCACTAGATTCCAGCATGTCAGCTTCAGACATGTTCTATCAATTTTTTACAGATGAAGTTTGGACATTGCTAGTAAGTTCAACTAATGCATATGCCAGTGCTACAAGAAAATCTACCCCATCTGCTCGTGAGTGGCATGAGAGGAGATGAAAGCATTCATAGGTATTTTGATTCTCATTGGTATTATAAAACTACCTCGGCTAGAGATGTATTGGAGTCATAAGTATCCACTCATAACGACTCCATCTATAGCAGCTATTATGCCCAGAGTTCGGTTTGAGCAGCTTTTTAGGTTTTTCCATTTCAGTATCAATTCTACTGAGCCTTTGATTGTCCCAGTAGCAGATCGTTTAGTGAAAGTTAGAAAATTTTTAGACTTGATCACAGCACAGTTTGAAAAATTATACAATATGCATCAAGAGTGCAGTATTGATGAAGCCATGATCAAATTCAAAGGTCGGCTAGGTTTCAAACAGTATCTCAAAGATAAACCAATAAAGTGGGGTATATAAGTATTCGCATTAGCAGATGCAACTAATGGTTATGTAAAGAGATCACAAGTTTATACAGGAAAAGGTGTAGAGAATAACAATGGTCAAGTTGGACTGTGTACAAAAGTTGTACTAGATTTGATGCAAGGACTAGAATTTAGTGGAGCCCATTTGTATACAGATAATTATTATACAAGTCCTATATTGTTCAGATATTAATATAGCAGAGGGATAAATGCATGTGGAACGGCTCGTACAAATAGGAGGTTTTTCCCGAAAAGTTTGGTTACTCATTCTACAGCAGAAAATAGAGGTGATTATAAGTTTTTATGTAATGGTCCTCTATTATCTTGTTCATGGGTGGATAAACGAACAATGTATTTTCTTTCAACAATGCATGTTGCAGAAACTAGTACACCATGTACAGTGAAGAGAAGGCAAGCAGATGGTTCTATAAAGAATTTGAATTGTCCACCGTGTCTTCCAGACTACTATCAATCATATATGAGGGGTGTGGATAGAAATGATCAGTTAGGAAGTTACTATAATGTTTGCAGAAGATCGCGTAAATGGTGGAAGCGTGTTTTTAGCTATGGATTGGAATGCTGCTTGGGTAATGCTTTTGTATTTGATAGCTATGTTCGACCAGAGGAGCATGCACGACGGTAGAAGCAAATGTGACTTTCTACAGTTCAGATATGAAGTAGCTACTGAACTTATTGGGGACTTTAGAGGGAGGCAGCGTATTGGGCGTCCTCGTAGTTTGGAACATTTGAATGCTGATAGACTTCTTTTGCTTGGTCACTGGCCAAAATATGTAGAAAAGAAGGGTAATTGTGTGGTGTGCCAGGGAATTATGAAAATGAAAAAATTACCTTCAAAATCATTTCGGCATGAAAGCAGAATACAATGTGAACATTGCTCAGTGTATTTGTGCGTAACATAGGGTCGAGACTGTTTAAAAAAATATCATACTTTATCTGATTATTGTCGCTAACATTGTCTTCATTTTCTTTTTGAACAGTATGCATTCCATTGACTTTTCGAACATCAATACTGTACATTCCATTTTTCTGTATGTATATATAAATTTATATATTAGTTAGGATTCAAAAGTTGCATAATTATAATTACATTCACAACAATTAGCGTTTATTAGTGATAATTACTTTGTGGTCAATTAGTATGTAACCACATTATTTTAAAAATATTCACCAACTATTTCTGAATTCGAAAATATATGGTTGCTAGGTACTTTTGCGCTTCATAAGTTTTTAAAAAATATATATACTAAATTTGGTCTATTATGAATACAAGTCCCATGTAAACTTGGCGGTGAAAGGGTTAATATCTTTAATGTATTTTTAGCAATCCATTCATCCCTAACTTTAGGACAACAGTTTGATGATCATGAGTTATTTACAATATTGTTTGATTATCTGCTCAAATCTATTTTGGTAAGTTTCTTTATATGGTACCAAATATTGTGACAAAATTGTGAATTTTAACTCGTAATATAAGGGGCAAGTTTGAAGTAAATTGGAATTAAAAGGATTCATTGACATGATTTTAGACGTAGTTGGAACTTATAACTTTGACATATGCTATTCAAAGTCATTGACGTCAATTTTATTTACATTTTTTAAATATATCAACCTAAAAAAATTACCCAAACAATTGCTCAACTTTATTCGACTAAGTCTTGATTAAATATTTTACCATTCTATAAAAAAAAATGAAATGGAATATTGAAGACGTTTAGCAATCAGCCATCTTAAGAACTGAGGTAATACAAGTGAGGGCTCATTATTGATGCTCAACTATTAGTACTTACAAATATTTGCAGATTGATAAAGAAGCTGCTACAGCCAACACATAGTTAGCGGACTACAAGGATGGGTCTTACTTCAGAAAACATCCCTTATTTTCCACTGCTTCATCTTCTTTACAGATAATACTGTACTATGATGACCTTGAAGTGTGCAATCTGCTTGGCTAGAAAGCCAAAAAAATCACAAATTAAGTATGTTAAGTGTAAGAAATATTATATTTTCACTTAAGGTTTTCTTAATGTGACCCCACAATAACTCACTTCTATATTATGGGTAGTTTTACAATTTCACTCCAGGCATTTTCTACTTCACTCTTGGAAACGTACCACTGAGGTCGAAACTGTCATCCATACATCTAGTAGCACTACTAAAAAGAAACAATTGAAGAAATAAGTATGATATTGACATGTAGTTTGCCAGAAGCTTAAGCAAAGTGATGTTTATTATTACAAAAAGGAAACAGGACACACCTTTATCATCAGAGGTGAAGAAAAGTTGTATTTCGGAGCATTGTGTGCCATATCAGTTTGGCTAGTCTGGCCATTGGGTGCTTCAAAAAAAGCTGTACAGCGTACAGGATGTGCAGACAGTGCATGGCTGTTATGCCAGTTATTAAATTTATCCGGATAAAATACGCTCATATTAAAATTCTGAATTCTTCACAAAAAGAAGTAAGAAAAATATGTACATGAACAAATATTTGAAAGAGTTAGCTTGCAAACCATATTAAAAAACAACTAGAATTTTCTGAAATGATCTATCCATACAATGGTAATAAACCAAGAATGGCCTATTTTAAATATAAAATGTTAATTGGCTTTATGTACAAGGAACTCTTGTCATTACAATACGGAAAGCCTCCTGGTGGGGTAGAATTGTAAAGAGTCTAGAAGGCGATGTAATATACCTAGCTGAGTGATCCTGTGATCAAGTAAGACAAGAAATCACAGCACGTGGCAATGCGGACAAGTGGATGGCGTCTTTTGATGGTTTTTATCTGACCCGGGGCCACTAGTCCAACAATTCTTCTGCTACCTTGCACGACCACCTCACTGGCAAGATTGCATACTTCTGCCACCGCACAGAGAAAGGGCCTGGTCATAATTGGAGTGGTATATCTGGGAATGCTGAAGTGAATATGCTAGATGAATTATTAGGGAAGGCAAAGGATGATGGAATGTTTGTAACCGAAATAATCACTGACAAGGATATTTCAGTCAATGGAATCTTTTGTAGGCATTGTCCGGAAGGCATGGTGACGTATTGCTTGAATCTTAGTGCTAAAACTCTGCACAAAGACCTACAGAAAATAAAGAATATATGTTAGGTAATTATGTTGCATTGCATTAAAAAAAAATGCTTTACTCACACCCACACTTACTTTGTGCCGTCCATAGTGCAACTTCCGATGCAAGAGGATGTCAGATAGTATGCTGAAAAGTTGCAAGACAAATTGAAGCAACTTAACTCATTGCCTGGTTAGGTGGGTCAATGTGACCCGGTTGCTGTGGTGACCCTTTACCTCACTATAACTCTCTAAATATACATGCTAAGAAATTTTAAACTACATAGGTTAATTGAAATTGTAGTGTGCTTCATTTATATAATGTTAGAGTGTACTACAAAGTTTTTCAATCATGCTAGTCTGAAAATGTCTAGAGGCAAATTTTCTGTTGAAGAAGTTGTAGACCTACTAGATGATGAATGTGGTCTAGCAGAAGTACTCCAAGGACTTGATTTAGATCATGATACTGACAGTGATGATGGAGACAGGGAAGAGGCTGACTTTATGACTGATGCTGGGACACCAGAGCTTGTTCCAAGCACTTTTCTTAGAACAGATCCCATGCAGGAAGAAGAACCAGCTCTTCAGGACTCGATGCTTCTACTTGATGAATCTCTACAAGAACCCGATGAAAGCTCAGATGATCAACAGGCTACTGAGAGCATGGAGTATGATCTTAGTTCACCATTTCAAGCAGAGAGCATGGAGTATAATCCTACTTCACCAGAATCACAAAGCGATGACCTTAGTGATTATTCACCTTGTAATTCTAATTGCTTGCGATTCGTTCGAGGCAGAGGCAAAGGAAGCCGAGTCAGGGGTAGTCAACGCAGGGGCAGGAGCAGAGCTAGGGGTTACCGAAACTGAGGTAGGAGAAGCCAAAGCAGGGGCAGGGGGAACCGAGGGACGGCTAGGGCAAGTCAAGTCAGGGGCGGAAGACACACAGAAAATGGTGCTGGAAATGGAAACTTCGGTAATAAGAGAGATTGGGTATGGACGGATGCTTATAATGATGATTCTTCTATGTCATCACCACCTTATTTTGATGCTGATTGTGGTCCATCTTCTCAAGCTCTTTCTTACAGTACTCCTGAAGATTTTTTACGGCTTTTGTTTACTGAAGAGCTTACTGATAAAATTGTATATCATATCAATTGCTACATTTTACAAAAGGGTTTTCATTGTACTTTTACCCATCAAGATATATTAGGCTTCATTGGTATCAATATAGCAATGGGAATAACAAATCTTCCTGAAATATCTGACTATTGGGCAAAAGAACCTTTATCCCGCCCTTGCCGCACCATACTCAAATAATTCCCTCGCCTCTTGTGGAAATTTACGATCTGTTTTTCTCGCACCTTCAAGTTCTTCAGACGAAAGTCTTAAAAAGCCATTGTGCTCATCGATAAAATCACTAACCATAATTCCACATCCTTTAGTTTTCGGAAGAATAGCTGGTTTATCTTCAGTTCCCCACATCCATGTTTGAGCCTCATTTACACTGAAAATAGAGTCATCATGATAGATCATGACCAACTTTCTGTCAAACTGTTCTGGAAGTATAGAAGTGGATGGAGCAGGAGGCGGTGTTTCATCACTGCAGAGAGGTCTAGGTTGATGAGTATTTCGATAACTTTCCATGAGGTTTAAATAATCAGCTCGATACTTCACCACATCTTCACGCTCATGGCCATCAATGTATACTCCCTTCTTGTGAGACATTGGCCTGAAACCCAAGCGATGGAGCCAGCAAACTGCAGTACGAAGAGAAATGGACCTGGGAAAGGTGTGGCGGCAAGTGGTGGCTAGAAAGCAGAGTGGAGTTAACAAAATCACAAAAGTCTAAGTCCTCTCAGTAAATCCTAGGGGGAAAAAATCAATCAATCAATCAATAATAAATAAATAAATTAATAAATAGATAAATAAATATGGTTGTGTTAAAAAGTACATATAGACCTGTAATGCTTGCAGACTCCTGTGCAGCATCCATCTTGCTCATCTTCTGACGGCCACTAAAGCTTTCATAGAGAAGAACAGATAGCATCTTGCGCTGATCCCGAGTCAGGGTGAGCACAAAATCATCAAATGCCTCTTGTGGACTATTATACTCCTCTTCTTCTTCAGTATCTCCGTCAGTGTCGTCCTCCAACTCTCTGTCTTCATGAACAGAATATGAAGTCGATGGTGCATGCTGCTCACCTTCTTTCATAGTCACTGATGCAGGATCCTCATGCTCAGCTAATTGTGTAGGCTCATCATGCTCTGCTACTTGTGCAGGCTCTTCTGCTGGATGCTGTACTGGCTCACAATCTAGCCTTCCATGCTATCACCTTCCCTCTTCAGTTTCTTAGCTTCCCTCATGATTTGAGCTCTAGCTAGACCCTTCCTCTTCTTCCCCCACCTACCAGTACTTGCAGGACCTTCACTCATCACAGAACAGCAACAAAAAGCTCCAGGAGAAACAAACTACGTGTATCACCAGTGCAAATGAGCACAATCAGGTCGACAAATTTTTTTATTCTTGCGTGCGGCAAGTGTTCCATAGACACATAATGCAAATAATCGCAATTTTTTTTCCCCTCTCAAATTTTAGTTAGCTGAGTCAATTAATAGAGTGTCGCTTTACCAGTATTTTGATATAAATTTTTTGGAAATCGAACCAGCTACGGTGGAGTTATGATTTTTCGAAAAATTGGAAAGTTATGGTGGCAGGTACTGTACCATTAGTTGATTTGAGTGGGTAACGGTTGAGGTTTTCTGAATAGCATCAAACAGGAAGTTTTTGGAGCCATGGAGGAGAGGTCAGTCCGTCAATAAACTATTTTCTTAACCCTTTCGTTCCCAATCCCGCTTTAAAGCGGGTGAAGACCGGTTGGCTTCTCCGAATTTTTAAAAATAGTTACTTTATAGCTAGAACCTTCAGATTGCATACACAGGTGCCCAATGCGTTGAAGAAGCATCTAAAATAGCTTTCAGCCAGGGCTGCTTCGACAGTACCTCACAGCAGTTGCGTTAATTTCTTCCTCGGCAAAAAAAAACAAACATCGGTTCTCCGTCGAATTTTAAAAAAAGTTACCTTCTTCACAGCAGCTTCATTTATGGATCCAGTCATCTCCAGAGCTTTGTAGAAGCAGCGACAAATTTTCTTGAGCCCAGTAGCCTTTTGTAACACATTGAAACAACCGCTTCTTTGCCGACCAAGACTGCGGTATGACTTACTGTCTTCTTTTTTTTTTATAAAATCGCCAGTTCAACTGGGGGCTTCCCCATTACGTACAGTCGTAGGTAATGCTTATTACATCATAGGAAAAAAGTGAGCGTGTCGTGTGATCCAGGTAACTATGCAAAAAAATTTTTTTTTTCAAAGTCAATTTGGAAAGATGGCGTCTACCAGTTACGGTGCTGTGGAAGTTTTAGACTTGCTTGATACTAACTCTAGCGACTCAAGATCAAGCGGAGAAGAGGGAGACGACATCTAGGGCTATAGGAGGCCCTGTATCAGGGTTGGGGACCAGACCCCGTCAACTCTGACACTGACAATGGAAGTCAAGAAGATGATCGATGATGTAAGCTTGTCTTTCTCTTGTCTTTCTCTTGAAAACTAGCAAGCTTCTGTTGTGGAAAGGACCTTATTTATAGCTATATTGAGATAGAGAAAGCTGTTTAGCTATAATATATATATATTTCATTGAGCTTTGAGATTTGAAAGTGGGTTGTGGTTTGTTGAACAATTTCAAATTTTCAAAAAAATTTAATTTTTTTTACCAGAATGTACTACTATGCAGTCACCGACTGGATTGTGAAGAGGAATTGTGAAGAGGATGCAGATGAGGCAACAGGAGCAGAGTCTTCCATTGATGAAGGAGAAGATGCCGGACCTGGCGAAGTACACTCGGAGCCCCACCCCCCCTCCCTCCCAAACAAAAATCCTGTATGAAACCGCATACAATACATCATAAAGTTGCAATTATATAGGATCATAAATAATTTGTTGTTTGTATTACAAATATCTTTGTTGTTTGTGTTTTTGTGTATATGAAATTGTTTTGTAGTGGAGCTCGACGTCCGATGGCATACGTTCCTTGTGGACACTCATAGATGTCTCCTACATGATCACAATCAGCACCAAACACAGCAAACAACATATTTTATTGTTGAACTAATATAATATTGGTATAAAGTACATCAAACAATATTATTTCTATTTTTTTTTTTTTTTTTATTGATGGGAAAAGTGGAATTTTTTGGGGAAAAAAATTTTTTTTTTAAAGTAATAGTAGAGGGCCTAAATATTATTCAATTTTCTCAATCAAAAAATGAGGGGAATCCCAAACTCTTTGTCTATTTAGTGATATATGGTTGCTATGGGGTTTTCCCAGCCAGCATCGAGTTAAAAAAATAAAACGGTAATGCACTATTCCGCGGTAGAAGATTAGATTTTTCCGCGCGCGTCCAAACAATTCGGGAACGAGAGGGTTAATGAAAAAATGTAAAATAAACTTCCTAACATTTTTTCTCAACAAATAACACAACATTCAAACTGGTACTAAAATACACTCTAGTTCATTACAGTATCATGTGGAACAACCTCAAAGACATTGTAGAGTTTGTGGTGGGAAGCTCAACAAAGCCAAGGGAAAAGTTCAGCCAGTTTACTCTTGCATTGACCATTTTGAGGACCTGCAGACCATTGTAGGTGTCTATCCACACTCAGAAGACTAAAGCACACATTCCCTAGCAACTTCTGCAACTTCTGCAACCAGTGCCGCGTGAGACTTGTCATGGCTAAGAAGGCCAGCGAAGATAGTCTCCCATTCCAATCCTTAGTTCCCATGGAATGGTGTCCTCATGAAGAGAACTGCAAAGTAAGAAATGATAATAGAATAATAACAAATTACAATAAAACAAAAACAAAAAATCATTATTAAACTCAGCAAGACACACCTGGCAACAGGAAATTCCCTCTCTATCGAATGTTTTACCCACTGTATATAAGTAAAGTGATTGCATAACCACAGCTTGGCTTTCTTATCATGAATCAAATATATTTATTAACAGCTTTTCTCAAAATTAATATTAAATTTGTCATTCTAGATTTGCTTGAATCACTTTCAGCAAAGCTCAAAGGGAGGCAGGAATAAGAAGGGAGCCAAAGGAAGAGGCAGACCCAGTGGGGAACCACCTAAGGCAGTAATTGAGCATGTAATGGCCATATCAACACCATCTTTTCCAAAAGAAGACCCTCACCCTCAGTTTAAACCAACACAATATTTACATAAACTAACTTGTCCCATCTGCTTGGATACAGTTCAGAGCCCTGTTCAACTCCTGTGTGACCATGTTGTATGCGCTCAATGCTGCTGCTAACACATTTGATATAGTTCTTCTTTGCACTGTCCATGCTGCAACAGACATCCTCTCACCACTGAAGCTATCACTGTTAAACGAGTCCGTGGTTGTGTGCTCTCGAAAATGTGGCAACATGGTGATGCTACAAGATTATCGATACCACCTATACAGTCACTGCAAAACACACAACATAAATTTTAACTCACCATAATAAATAACTCTAAAGGATGTTCTTATTACCTTAGATTCTTTTTTAATTTTAATATGTAACATTATTTTGCAATTTAATCACATTCAAATAGCCCCTTACACTAATGCAAGTGCCCAGTGGCCGAGTTTCTTCCTCCAGCGCAAGTGTAAGAACGGTGAAGACACGAATGGAGGTGCTGCATTCTGTGCGAGAATATGTTAGTGGAAATGACAGCAGCGCCCAATTAGCAGCAGAGGTCACATACCTTTTACAGTCAGAACGAGAAGAACTTTTGAAGCAAGTCCAACTTCCACTGGTGATCCCAGCAGCATGAAAGCCGATTTAGCCATCCCCTGGACAAAGTAAAGAATACTTCGAAGGTAAAACAAGAAATGACGAGAATATGATAAGTACATAATAAATAAATAATAATAATTTACAATGAATACATAATTGTAAAAAAACAAAACAAAACAACTAACGGCACAAACACCTGAGAGTTAATATTCTTTTAGATGGTTCAAGTCCTTCAACGTGTCGATCACTAGTGAGCGGCAACAACGCAGCTTGGCAAAAGAATTAATAGGAGACAACCTGAAGGCTGAGCGTGCACCCTTCTCCTCTGACAAAGATGAGATCAAGGAAGTCCCGTTTGTTTTCAGGCCCAACTTAATAGCTGCCATAGCTGATACCATGGCCCAACATGAAAGGTATGTAATAAATTATAATATCAGAAAGACAAAATATATTTTACCTTAGATCTGGTGATGGTCTAACATGGCACGATAGAGCTATTCCTAGCAGCGAGCTCTGGTTGAAGCTAGGGGGAGACAAAGGTCACGGCAGCTTCAAATTGACTCTGCAGCTAGTTAATACCGCTCACCCCAACTCTATCAAAGAAACTACACTGCTTTCAGTTTTTAAAGCTGGTGACTCCACCACAAATCTGCACACAGCCTTGGATATGTACCAAGAACATATCGGAGAATCACAAGGGATGCAGATTAAGTATGATAGACTTTTATTACTAAATTCATTCAATAGCTTACCAATTGTTTGTTAGGAGTTACAGGGTCAGACTATTTCTCTCCGGTGACTATGAGTTCTTGTGCAAAATGTACGGGCTCAGTGTGCTAGTGGTAAGTGGATTTCATGAAATCATAATAAAAAAGCTTACAAAACATTCTTTTAAAGGTCGGCACAGCTGCCTCTGGTGTCATATCACTAGCGCAGACTTATCCATACCTTTAGCCAAGCGAGGTCCCTCTGCACCAAGATCTCTTCAGATACTAAAGGACGACTATTCCCGCTTCACTTCACAGGGTCATGGTGATCTCAAAGTGGCAAATGTTATTGGAAAGACTATTTTTGATATTCCACTCGACAATGTAAGAATGAATTTTTTCCCGTTTAAATTAAAATACCGTACCCTTTGTGTAGGTTTGCATTCCTGGATTGCACCTATCCCTTGGAATTTTCAATCGCCTGTGGACACTGTTACTCACTAATTTGTCCAACCTGAAGTTAGAGTTTAGCACATCAGCACAGTATAAAAAAGTCATCTCTGACTTACTGACTTACATCACCATATCAACTGAAGACGTCAGTGCCGATCTCTATCATAAGAGTCTTGTGGATGAGCTAGAAGCAGTTAAAAGGCGGACCAAAGATCTGGTAAAATTCACACCTATAGATATAGATAAATGAATTATAGTAATTACAATGTAATAGAAAACACAAGTAGATGACCTTGAGACTGTTCTCAAGAAAAAGTTCGACTACAAGAAGGGACCCTTCTTTTGTACCTTGGAGGTAAGCTTGAATCAGCTTAATGTTAAGCGCCACATATCAAGGGGGTACCTTTGTTGGAAACCACGTCCACAAGCTTCTCAAGGTAAATAAAACTTTAATGTTGCAAAAAAAACAAAAACAAAAAAACTTACTAGTTGTTGTGTACTGTTCAAGTCTGACAGCATCAACGTTCTATTCGGCAACATCAAGACTGTTACTACCAGTCACCCCTCATCCAAATCTTCTGCAGAGAAGAAAGCTGATGTTTTAGCGACAGCGTTTCATCTGTTCGGCAACTGTCATAGAGGATATAACTCATCAAAGTACATGAGCGACAAAGACATTGATGAGCTAGGTAACAATCCCTATATACATAGGATATTTATAGAGTATGCATTTGACTCTGATAATTATTCTCAATTGTTAGAATCACACATCTGTAAGTTCCTCAAATTTTACCGGGAGAAGTTCCCCAGTGCTACCATCTTACCCAAGATGCATATTCTTGAGGATCACGTTCCTTGGGTTCGAAGGTGGAGGCTTGGCTCTGGACTGATGGGGGAGCAGGGGGCAGAATCAATTCATGCCCACATGATGGAACTGGAAAGAACTTATCAGTCTATTCCAAATGAGCTAGACAGACTAAAATACATTTTTAAGGAGCAAGCTCTGGAGTCCGCTCCATCACTCACCTCAGTTCGACCTCCACCCAAGAAGAGAGGACCATATAAGAAGCTTTCAGAAGCTGAGAAGAAGAAAAGACTTTCTGCTGATAATTAATAGCACATACAAATATAATATAAGCACTATGCATCTTTCTGCTGTTATCTAGTTATAGTCATTTTAGTTGCACTTACTAAAACTACAGGTGGTGTCAGCCATGAAAACCACTGCTTCAAAATTCCTTGGTGCTCCTCCAGAAAAAATGTTAGCTAGTTGGAAATAATTCCATAATGTCAAATATTCTTCATTCTTTGTCTTCATGTGTCACACACTTACTGAAAAAGTTCACGAGGCTAGATATACTTGCTCCAACCACTTCCCTATTATCAAGGGTAGCGCCCAAACAGCCGCTCAAAAAATTATATATTTTTTAGGCACAAAAGCAATTGTTACGCTTTAACTTCCTGTACCTCACGTGGTTGTGTAGTTAAAAATGAATTTCTGGACTGTAATTTAATGAGGCTAGCTTGTTGCTAGGGCTGGTGGTGTCAAGGGGAAAAATTTTTTTTGGGTTTGTCTAAGTGCCGGGTAAGCCATTCAATGAAACGACCGTGTAGTATAACTAGCACCCCAACATTCAACACCACCTCAAATATATGGTCTACCTAAGATACATAAAGAAAACGTGCCACTAAGACCTATAGTCTCCGCAATCAATTCTCCAACACATCCTCTAGCAAAATTTCTAGTAAAAATCATAAGCCCTGTTACAGGAAAGACAAACTCATATATAAAAAATTCTACACATTTTATGGAAAAAATAAATAGTCCTGCAATAAATTCAAAAGACTACATGATAAGTTTCGATGTGGTCAGTTTGTTCACAAAAGTTCCAATCAAGGAAGTTATTCTAATTCTCAAAATAATTTTGGAACAAGATAACAGCCTTGAAGACAGAACTGCAATAACACCAGGTGAATTGTACAATCTAGTTGAATTATGTGTTCAATCCACATATTTTTGTTTTGAAGAAACATTTTACGAACAAAAAGAAGGAGCATCAATGGGGTCTCCTTTATCACCAATTGTAGCTAACATCTACATGGAGAAACTGGAAGAAGCAATCAAAAAACTTTCTTCTCAAACCATCACTTTGGTGCAGATATATAGACGATGTTTTTACCTTATGGCCACATGACAACGAATCCATCCAAGACTTCAAACTCCATCTAAACAAACAAAATAAACACATCCAATTTACAACAGAAGAAGAAAATGGAAACAAAATAGCATTTCTAGATGTACAGATTGAAAGAAACTAACAAATTCATCACCTCAATCTTCAGAAAGAAGACTCATACAGACAAATACTTAAACTATAAATCAAACCACCATCCAAGAATTTTGTCTGGAGTTGTCAAGTGCTTAACAAATCGAGCAAAGAAATTATGCCATCCATCTGAAATTGCACAGGAGCTGAAACATTTAAAAGAAGTCTTCCTAGCAAATGGTTACCCAGAACAAACAATAAATAGCAACATCAAATCCAAAAGGAATTCAACCAGAAATAATTCAACAAATGCACAAGATGAAACCAACAAATATTTGGTAATACCATCAAAGGGATTAGTGAAAAAATTGAACATGTATGCCGTTCCTTGAACATAAAAACAATTTTTACATCAACACCAACCCTCAAGAAACATCTAATGAAGGTAAAAACACCCAGAGAAAAATAAAAAATCAAAGGAGTAGTTTATGAAATCCCGCGTATGGACTGCAGTATGGTATATATAGGGGAAACAGGACGTACACTAGACAAACGTTTAAAGAAACACCAAAATGCAGTAAAAAGGCATGATGAGAAGAATAGTATAGCTGTACATGCATGGAACAGTAAACACAAAGTAAATTGGTTGGATGCCAAAGTGAAGGAGAGAGTTGAGAACTAAACCAGAAGAAGGATAGCAGTAGTGATCCAAAGCCTGCCATCAACTTGGACAATGGCCTGGAGTTAAATCCAACATGGCAACCAATTATAGCGTCACTATAAATAGTGAACCCTCAGGGTTTTTGCATTTTATTGAACTGGTTTTGTTTTTTGTCTATTTTAGTATTGTGTTTTTTGTTAACTGATGAAGACCTACGGGTCGAAATGTTTTGACTATTTATAGTTATAATATGTGACCGGATTTGGGAAAATCCGCCTAAACGCGGCCAACAATTTTTTGCAGTATCACCGGGTAAAGCTTATGGGTCGATTTTTTTCGAAAATTTTTTTATGGCAGAAATGGATAGACACCAGTTAGCTCTAGCTTATGACGCAGTTGTAAGCTCTGGCGTGCTCTAGAACTCACACTAGGAGACTAGAAACACTAGCCGGTTGGACTCGTGTACAGAGAGTTGCTAAGAAATTATTGGCGTGCTTTTCAGTAACAGCCGGGAAAAAAGTGTAGCTAACTAATTCACTTGATATTCTACATAATGTTCGGGACTACACCCTCCAACCGCCAGAACTGATTGCCGCATGAACGGAACATTTCATTTGTGTATGTGTGCGTTTTTCTGTAGCGCATGCTCAGTGTTTTTACTTCTATATGATGCTCACTTATGTTTTGTTCAGTTCACCTTGTGCTACTGTCAGTTCATTAAAAGACTTTGAAATAGTTTACTTATGTTTGCGCGTTGCCCACTACTGGGCTGGTCCTTCGCCTACTGAGCTCAGGGATTTACAACCCCTGTTCATGGTCCTTCGAGCCGGATCCGCTACTGGTGACGGTGAGAGTACCAGCGAACCCTAGCTCTACTACTATTAGCTATCTACTCTGCTCTGGCCTACTACTTGGTCTCTAATTAGCTATTGCACTACCTGCTGAGTGTAGTTAGCTAGCTACTTAGGCTATTTGTTAGTCTAAGCTGTTGTCTATTCGTTGGCTTCCCTGCGTTGGATTTCAGTAACCATCACTTCAGGATACCTCTACACGGCATCGACTTTTCGATTCGCCTACGTCACTTCTGGACGCCCCGGCACACTCCTTTAGTTGCTCTCTTTGAAGGACGCCATCGTCTTCGTGACTCCTCCTACCTCGCGATTCACACTTCAGGCTTCCGTCACGTGACCTATTCTGCACTTTGGCGCGAAAACACTTCTCATCAGATAACCCCTTACCAGGTTTTTATCTTCCGTGAACAATTACCGTCTCAGCTTCAGCAACATCACATTACCGCTTTGGACTACTCCATTGTTGAATCCTACTCACCTTCAGTGAAAGAACACTCCAATTTATTCCTCTTCAAGGAACAGCGCCTACTGAGGAAGATGTTGACTCCTCACCCACTCAGACACGATGAGCTTCAGACTGTTCTCATTGAGGTTGAGGCTTCCCTCAACAGCAGGCCACTGGTGGCTCTGGGAACAACTGAAGCAGACATGGACCTAGCAGTCACACGCGGCCATTTTTTAATTGGCAGGCCTCTGAGAGCTTTACCCACCAAACCTGCAAGTTCAGCTCAGCTGCCCCATCTGAGACGTTGGCAACTGGTTCAGAGACTCCAGCAAGATCTCTGGCATGCACGGAGAGGATACTACCTCCAACATCTACAGACCGGACGGAAGTGGAAAGGAGCAGGCAGCACATCCATTAGCATAGGAGACGTCGTCTTCCTCAAGGATTCAACATTGGCTGATGGAAGTTGGCCACTGGCCAGAGTTGTTTCAGTCTGCCCCGGAACAGATGGCACAGTCAGAGTTGTCGAAGTCAAGTGTGGCAACTCCACCTACAAACGCAGTATCCAGTCACTGGTAAAACTGCACCTGAAAGACAATTCTTCTACTTCAGCTACTACCACAACTCCAGATGCGACTGGAGAAGCAACTACTACTTCATCATCATCCTTGGTTCCGCTGCCCCCCAGTATGTTCGGGACTACACCATCCAACCGCCAGAACTGATTGCCGCATGAACGGAACATTTCATTTGTGTATGTGTGCATTTTTCTGTAGCGCATGCTCAGTGTTTTTACTTCTATATGATGCTCACTTATGTTTTGTTCAGTTCACCTTGTGCTACTGTCAGTTCATTAAAAGACTTTGAAATAGTTTACTTGTGTTTGCGCGTTGCCCACTACTGGGCTGGTCCTTCGCCTACTGAGCTCAGGGATTTACAACCCCTGTTCACATAATTCACGTACTCACGCAATTCTCGTCATCATAGTTTTTTAAGGAGCCCTGCATTAAGCATTTTAGACTTCTTTCAATCCGCCTGTAACCGATTTATTCCATAGTGTCCCGGAGACACGCAGTAATAGTATACGGACACAAGGCACGCCCCCTGACCATAGCAACGCCTTTACCGGGCATTTTTTCGAAATCAGCAATAATAAGTTTAGCAAAAATACTGAAGTGTTGTAGTGCGTAGGGTGAAGACTGCTTGTGCTACAGCTTCCAAATTATTGGAAGGCATCCCAAGGCCCTGTGCAGCCTACTGGTAGAATAAATTAGAAAACTTTAGATGCCGCGTTTAGCCGGGTTTTCACAAATCCGGTCACATATACTACGAAAGCTAATAAATAAACTACCAGAAATTGTATTACGTAGTAATGAACCTATACAGCATCATATTTATTCATGTACCTGCTTGGATGCTTGTACAAACAATAGTGTCTGCAAACACATTCATTTAGTCGCAATGAAGTATTTTAAGCTGATACAAATACTTCACTTGGCATTGCTCAAACTGAAAGTAAAGATGATGCTTGAAATACTTTCAGAAAATTATTGCCTCAAATATTTTCTCAACAAAAACAATTTGTACAAAAGAAGACTTGTTGAAGAAAGTACATTACAGATTAGCAAGTATCAGTGATGCAGTTAACAATACTGACAGCATTGAATGTTTGCAAGCAGTATACGATTCCTTAGGAAACATTAGCTCAGACCATTCCTTCTGTAGACACAAAAATGATTGATTAGCTAGTAGCTTCCTTATCATTAACATTACGGCATTCTGACTACCAATGGTACTTGACATCAAACAAGCGGCACTCTGTATCCCCCTAAAACGGCGAAGTATTGAAATTATGTACCCCTTACCTTTCCCGTCTCCCATTGACTGACCCCTATGAACATAATGGAGCCGGCAGAAAGGGCATGGATCGCATATGACTTTTGAAGCAAGCATTCCACACAACGTCAGGTGCTTGGATGAACTTTGTGCAGCCGCCGGGAACAATTGCAGTATGAAGCTTCAGCTTCTTACTTTCTTCTCTTATAGCTTCACTTGTATGACACCGATATGTATCCCAGACTAGAAGACGTTTATTGAAAGTAAGCGACTCAATAACAGTGCTGAGATAATCAAGAGTTAGTCTAAACCATTGGTACTGAAGTGCATATGGATACCGGAAATTTTCTTTAGTTCTTTAATAAGTCTAGTACCTTTACCTTTGAAGACAACAAAGGGTTTTTTCTTAGTACCATCTGCTCGAGCGGTAAGGATTATGTGTAGTGATCTTTAGTGTGGCCTGTTGTCTTGATTGGGATCAAACGAGCACCAACTGGGGCAGCGGTTGTATCAGATGGCATGTCCATCCAACATGCTGTCTCATCCATTGCAAATATGCTAGAAAGTTGATATTGATGCTTTTTTCGGAGATTTTGAAGGTGCATAACGTCGCTAATTAGCTTGGGTATTGAATCGGCTGGTGTAGATTGACATGCTGTTGTCTTGCATCGCAGGGTAAGGCCATGATGTTTCATAAATCTGAATAGCCACCCCTTACTTGCTTTGAATCCTTGCATTGTCGACAGATCTCTAGCCTTCCCTTGAATTGCACTTCTACTCACTCTGAGATTGTTCAACCTCATCTCCACCAGGGGAGTAGGAACAGGGGGGGTAGGGGGGGCACAGGACCCCCCAATATTTTTAGTGGGGGGGCAAATGAGGGTTTTACCCCCCCAATAATTCTGGCACTAATTTGTAATACTAACAGTAAATATAATTCTGGCATGAATTTATAAAATACTGTTATCAAAAGCTGTTTAGTGCTTCTATTATACCTTTTTTTTAATCATTTCTACTGATTAAAGCATTGTATAGTGTGCCAAAAAGTTTAAAATTTTAGAATTTAGAATAATTTATTGTGGCTAATAGACCAATAAAATAACTAATAAAGCTTCAATTATTGTTTTTTCATATCGCACAGCAGACCTACCATTTTGCCCCCCCCCCCAATATTTTTCATCTTCCTACTCCACTGTCCACTACAGAGCTTCTTCTATGTCTTCATCCATGACCTTCTTTCCAGCCCCAGCTAGCCTCTTCCAGCTCTTTTCTCCCTTATTCTTACTAGCTGCAACAAGTTGGCTCTTCTGGCTGCACCACTGACTAATCCTCTTAGGAGCCACCTTAAATTTCCTGGCAGCAGAAGATTAAAAAATAAAGCTTGAATAACAACTCAATAGATAGTCAAGATATCTGTCCAGGGAAACACCTAGCTAGCTTGCTTACATGCCTCTTTAGACTTTGATTCTGCAACCTTTACAGCCTGTAACTTTAGTTTTACAGTGAAGTATCTCCTCTTTCTTGGCATTTTCTTACTACTCTAAAGTGCCAGACCAAAACTAACAGCTGTATTTGCCAAGCGCCAATTGGAGGCTTTTAGCACGTATGAACTAAACCGCGCACAGGGCGTTTATTCAAGACCAGGCGTGTATTTCCTTATTGTTTGTGGCACGGGCTTATAAATGAGACAGGGCTTTTATTCCGACCTGGCGTTAATTCGGAGAAATACGGTATTACAATTCCTATTAAAATACAAGTGCAAATAATATTGTTCTTAGATAAGAATATTTCTGAGTTACCGGCGCCCGTATTAGGGGAGTTTGAGTGTACATGTACTTTCATGTGATATATGGTTGCTAGGTAATTTTTTGAACTCCTGATTTTACATTTATTTGTAAACATTCATATAGAAAAAATAAAATTACTGAATTTTATCTGCCGGTGAAACTAAATATGTTACGTGTAGTCAGGGAAAAAAAAGTTACGTGTAGTCTAAACATGTAACATGTATAGTCTGAACGTATGATGTACAGTCTACGCGTGTGACATGTAGTCTAAAGTGGGAAGTGTAGTCTACACGTGAGATGTGTAGTCTAAACGTGTGACATATAGTCTAAAGTGTGACGTGTTGTCTGAACGTGTGACGTGTAATCTAGATTGTCTATGTTTTTTTTTAAATTTCCTATTGGCCGTTATGTCCAAAATGAAGAAAGGGAGAAATGGATTGATGTCAAACCGACAATGATGTCGGACGAAGATGAGAAAAATGGAAAGTTTAAAGTCTGTCTGCAGGAGTGGCGCTCTGATGACTTTAATAGTTTTATTGAGGAATTAAACAGACGTGCCGACAGTTCAAATAATAAACGTCCCAGGTACGAACGTTTTTTGGGATCTCCTGTAAAGGAAAATCCTCCACCTAATGCTAAAGAGTGGATGAAAACATGTTCAGATGATGTTATATTGTCCCCAGAGTCACCTGAGCTAATGTAAACACAGCTGACATCTTATATTGTACATGTAATTATTTTTTCTTAATTTTTGTTCCTATTGTATTATGCAGCATGATACTTCGGTTTTACCTAGAATTATTATTTTTGATATAAGTAGATTATACAAAAAGGTTAAACATGTTCACTATTGTAATTGTAAATTTTACAGTATATTGGAACATATTATGTAGTGTGTGAGTAATTTTGTCAATTTTCAGACATCAGTACAGAGCACATGATAGGTATCTAAAATACATCCAATAAGAATAAAATCAATTCTTTCATTACTCTGTCAAACGATAGAGTACATAATCACTACACACATAATACGGATAATTATATTGTGGGGCCCAGAACCCCTGGGTCCTCAAGTACTGGGGCTTCACGTGATTTGCCTGGGTCCAGTAGTGGTCCACACAAATTCCAGTTGGGCGAGACCCTTCCCGTGGTTTCTGCTAGGCTTGTGCGCCGTGTAGTACGTGGGGACTACATTGACATGGCTGAGTTCACAAAGGATCATCTGGAACTGGAGCTGAGATGTTCCTTGGAGGGAGATAGCAAGCCTACTCCTCCCGATAAGCTTTGTCCAGTCCCAGACCTTTTGGCTTGGGTTCGGTCATTCTGAGGTTGTGGTACCATGTTGGCCAAGTTCGGCGTCGAAGGGGCTTTTAGAACTGTCCTGTTCACCCTGATGACAGGTGGCTGCTGGGAATGCGATGGGATGGCCAAGTTTATGTGGATAAGGTCCTACCTTTCGGGCTGAGGTCAGCACCTAAGCTTTATAATGCCGTAGCAGATGCGATGCTGTGGATTTAGAGCGGTCTGACTATGTGGAAGTAATTCACTACCTGGATGACTTTTAGCTGTTTGGGGCACCCAATTCCAATCAATGTGAAGAAACCTTGGCAAAGGCTCTGTCACGATGCCAGGCCCTAGGTGTGCCTATAGCTATTAGGAAGACAGAGGAACCTTGTACTGTGCTCACCTTCTTGGGTGTGGAGCTGGACTCCGACTTGATGACGGTGCGGCTACCTGCTCAGAAGTTGGATAGGCTTGCAACTACAGCATGCTTGTTACCTAATTAAGCCAGGCTAATCTTTTCTGAGACTAATGATCGACCTTTCAAGATGTGTCCAGGAGCTGCACTATCGGGTGCATTTAAATACCGGCTTCCTCTCGGATCTTAGATGGTGGAGCTGTTTTCTTCCAGTATGGAATGGGACGTGTCCCATGTCTAGCCTGGCACGCCAGCAACCCCAGTTGACTCTCACCTCAGATGCCTCAGGATCTTGGGGTAGTGGGGCCTTCACTTCCAATGGCCAGTGGTTTCAGCTGGAGTGGCCAAGTGATTGGGAGGGGATCCACATCACTGCCAAAGAGTTGCTTCCCATAGCAGTTTGGGGCAATGCTTGGAGAGGTCACACAATTTTATGCCTGTGTGACAATGCTGCGGTTGTTACCATCGTAAACTCTGGTCGGAGCAAAATGGATAGAGTAATGCACCTTATGAGGTGCTTGTCCTTTTTCTTGGCTAGATGGGGCATTTCGTTAGTTTGCAGGCACTTACCTGGCTCACTGAATGTGGCAGTGGATGCATTATCCCGTGATGCCCTTCCTTCCTTCCAGAGGCTGGTCCCTGGCGCCAGCACGGTACCCACCGTGATCCAAGACTGCTTCCTACAGTGCCTGGTCTTGGGGACGCCGGACTGGACCAAGATCGACTGGATTGCCTTGTTCAATCGCTCTTTATAGAAGGCTTGACCTCATCAACTATTAAAGCATAGACTTGTGGTCAACGTAGATATTTTAAATTCTGTTCATCATTCGGGTTAGTAGCTGTCCCCGCCTCAGAGGAAGTTCTGTGCAAGTTTGTAGCACAAATGGCTGGTGAGGGTCTAAGGCATCGGACCATTAAGTCTTATATGGCTGGTGTCCGTCACTTGCATATACAGGAAGGATTAGGATACCCGATATCACCACATCTACCAGTGGTAATGACGATGACCAGATTCACTGCTTCAAACTTGGCCAACCCTGTGAAGCAGGCAGAAGTGTGCTGACAGATATAATGAAGAAACCCACTTCAGATTATGATGATACTGACCCATTTGCATCTGATAATGACGAAGAAGAGCAATTTGAGAATGAACTTTGTATTGAAGGAGGAGAAGAAGATGAATTAAATGATGAATTTGAAGATTTAGAGACTGAAAATGAAAATTCAGATGAAGAAGTAGAGACCAGTTAATCACTGTAGTGATTATTGTGTCTATTCAGTATAAACTCAGTGCTTGCATTTAGTTATAATTGTTATAACTATTGCATTTCAATAAATTGCTTGCAATGATTAATGAAATGTAATTTCCTAGTTTTGTTAGATCATAAAATATGTATGCAATAATCAACTCACGGTTCATCTAACTTCATCTGTTTTTCCACCGGTAAATTCTTGTAAATGATGTGGACTACATTCTAACAATCAATGATTCATAATTAATGCACTGGAATTAAAAAATAATAATGTAACTACTGAAAGTGCAGTAGGAATTTTACGAACTCTTTTCCCACTGCCAGCTGAAGATGGAGTTTGGTCTAAACTGGTAGGTGTCTTGGTAAAATCAGGTCTATTGATATCAGCTAATGCCCTCAAGTGTATAAACATGATCAGTCAACTTAGACACAGACAATTCATTTTTTTTTATTTCAGATAAAACCTTATGCTGCATATCACTTATTAGCTGGTGAAGATTAGGGGAATCAGGAGGAGAGCAAGAGGAAGGTATTCTCTAGGCTGCCAAGAATGGTTGGTACTACCATCTTGTACATGATAGTTATGTACAGTATTGTCCGAGGTGCTTGCTCAGCGACCATAGAAACTCTGTGGACAATGTTTTGTATGATGCCCAAAAACACCTTGTGAGGGATGGCCAGAGCTTGAACCGCTGAATAGGTTTCGCCTCGCCTAAAATTTAATAAGGGAAAAAAGCACATAGCAGTCAAACACACATTAGTACATGCAAATATTAATACTAATTTAGTGCTCGAGATACCCATATTATGTAGTCTGCCACCAGAGAATGGCGATGTGGTGGGACGGCCCCCACATTAGTTTAAAAACATAACTGTTGTCTTGTCAGCTTGCTGACAGTAGCCGTTGTTAGGTAGAGTCACCATCCACAGTAAAAACTGATTAGTGTAATCTTCTTTGTAAACAATATGTTCTGCATTTTTTATTTTATCATATCTTCCGTCTCACAATTCCATTCCCCCACAGGCGACGTGGAGAAGAACTTCGGAGGGGGTTCTCTAGTTGAGGGTCAGCCCTTAAAAGCTCTCCCGCCCCTAACGCCACGGTCAAAGAGTTCGCTTGTTCAATTAAAAGAAACTGACATTTACAACCACAATTTGACACACACACATTCTGACCAGCAACTTGCCCTCGGCCACAATATATTATAAAACCTTGGCAGCGCCGCTATAATATTACGATGGAGTCGGGTAGATATATAAAACGCTGACAAGGTAAACTGTTAATGGATCCGACCTGTACGGGTCGGCAAAGTAAAAGGTTCAAAGTTAATGAGGGGATGACTCAATGTTTGCAGTCATTCACCACATAGGTCACTATTTTATCAAGAAATGAATGAGTTGCAACAGTGTTTACGATGAAATTTGTAAAAAGGTCAAGTTGTGTGAGCGGCTTATTCAAGGTGCGCCAGTTAATTAGTTAAAAAGCCATAGCAGGTAGTAGGGTATTCAAGGCCAGATATATTTTAGCAACCCAAATAATGTCGGCAAGTGATCAATGAATTATCAACCGAGTAGAACTACATAAACAATGGGAAAAGGTTCCACTGTAAACATTTTTGTTTATGACCATTTATTGGGTACAATAATTTTCATTATAATATGTTTAGTATCTTTAGGATACTTACAATTACAATTGGTTCTTTGTGTGAAAATAAATGTTTTAAATAGATGATCTCATAGCAATGGCACAAGCAAGACGCCTGGTTTCTATCAACTGGGAAACTCCATTCTTCACTCTTTGAAAAAAAGAAAGATATTTCTACATAAATGGCTATAAGCCATCCATTAGATATTTTGGCTTAACTCGAATAATTTATTCAGTAGAAAATTTTGAACACCTTCCAGCTTATTGTGATCATTAATTTAGCCACTTAATGTCCCATTTCATGCCTTCGAAATCATATTCAAATTCCTTAATCATATCTGTGATATCTTATAAAACCGTCTACAAAGAAAGTAAGTCTACACAATAACTAAAATAATTAACAAACTTACCTCTTGAGCTCCACTCATGTCAATTGGGAGACTCACTTCCAATTATATGTACAAGCAAAGTTGAAGTACAGGCAGTAGCAGATGGAACCTCTCTCCAGAGCCGTATGCAACCAAGAAGCCCTACAAGACGAGGATTGAAGACTACTTTAAGCACACACGCACCACTCAGAGCTGAATTAAAACTTCAAATTTATTTGGAGTAACACCAATTCTATGTGCTTTGACTTGTGTCACATGTGATCTTTCCGCAACAAGAAAAATATGTGGTTTTAAATCATTCTCTTCATTGCATGGCTGCTCTAAGTGTCTGAAAGAGTTTCCATGTGATTCTTTTGGCACTAAATCTGATTATTCAGGATATGATCGAGATCAGTGGCAAAAAAGAACTCACAATGAACACCTAGAACAGGTAGCGAAAGTTATTGCAGCTAACACAGCAAGCAAAAGAGATGAAATTGAAAAAAAAAAAAATTCTGAATTACTATGACTGCCATATTTTGACATTGTTTCTTTTCATGTGATTGACCCAATGCACAAGTTACTTCTAGGAACAGTTAAACATATCACCAGTTTATGGAAGGACCAGGTAATACTTAGCAGTGAAGACCTACGCAAAATTAAGGAGAAAGTTGACAAAATAAAGACCCGCCCAAAAATAGGAAGAATTTTTCACAAGATTATTTCGAATTTTAGTTCCTTAACTGCTGACCAATGGGAGAACTGGATATTTGTGTATTCTTTGTACACATAGAATGGAATACTTCCAGATACTCACTACACTTGTTGGAACATTTTTGTAGATGCTTGCCGTTCCCTCTTAAGACCTTCCTTATCTACGTGCGAGTTGAATTGAGCTTACGAAAAGTTCATGGAATTTTGCGTTTGTTTTGAACGGCTCTATGGTAAAAAATTTGCTACTCCTAATATGCATTTACACTTGCATATCAAGGAATGTGTATTCGATTATGGTCCAGTTTATGCATTTTGAAAGATTTAATGGCATACTCGGAAACTTTCAAAAGAATTGGATGCTACCTGAACTTCAGATGCTGAAGAAGTTTACTACATACTAACATCTTCTTTTATATGAGGTTCATGCTGCCATCCCTGAGGAATTAAGTGAATTTTAGAAAACAGCAGTTGCAATTAGTCTTTAGGATCTTATTGTACGCATGAGTATAAGCATAACAGGGAGTGCCCATTGCCAATGTTAATTGCATCTTGTATTCCTGAGCAACAAATTATACCAAAAAAGTCACGGAAATGGTTCAATCACGAAGAGGTGTCCTGGTTATCTACCGTGTGCCAATAGCTTTATCCATCTTCGGAAATTAGCCATGTACCAATGATGCATGAAAGATTTCATGGAGTTTCTGTATTTGGAAAAACCATATTATCTGCTGGAGCAACAGGGAATCATTCAGCTGTCATTTGTGCTTATTGGACATGGCAGGAAGAAGGAATCAATTCAGACAATCTTTGTTATAGTAAAATATTGTATTTCTTTCGTCATTGCATGTCTTTCGAGTCTCAAGCTAGTAACCATATTATGTTTACAAGAATTCAGTGGTTCAAAACTCATCCAAGACAGAACTGGTTTAGTCCTCACCTTGCAGTGGTAGATACAGATGTTTACGACAGTGAACCACCAGTTTTTATGCCAATAAGTCAAATCTTTGATTCTTGTGCGGTAATCACTGATCAAATCAAATTTGATTACGGTGAAGACAACGTAAAAGTGGTGATAAAGATTTCAAATGAGATAGTCACTAAATCTTTATTCATAAGCAGCACATCATACTCATAACCAAATGTTTCCATTTTTTTCTGGTTGTAAATAACAGTGTGTCAATTAATAGCATTGTAATTACAACTAAAATGACATTTTGTTAAGATAATAGTAGTAATTGTTGTGGTTTAAGTGGTTAAAAAACAGCTGGTGGCCAAAGCCAGTGGTTCTGAGTTTGATTCATGGCAATAATATGATATTGTTTAATATATCCTTAATTTTCAATCAACACCGTTGATCAAAAGTTTTGTATTATTTAGTCAGGCAGCTTTTAGAAATAATCATACACTTTTTCATAAATGCATGAAATTTTGTACAGTTGTAGAATATAATATTAAATAATATTTTTGGCTATGGACCCACCCACCAAAAGTCATTTGGGTACTTGCCTATGTTATGTGTGTACATGTACATATAATAATATAATAATTTCACGAACAGGCTAATTTATTTGTACAAGCCAGAGGCCAATGAAAAAAAAGCCTGAGAGGGACTGGCAACTCACAGATAACAATACTGCTAAACACAACACACGGCTAGCCCAGCCGTATAACAATACTGCTAAACACAAGCCACGACTAGCCCAACCGTCCAACAATACTGCTGAACACAACACTTGACTAGCCCAGCCGTTATCTCCGCATTTTCTTTGTCAGAGTCCATACCCGTAGCCAGAGGGGGTTCGGTCGAACCCCCCTTTTTGAGTGACCGGAAGTAAATATTTTAGCCACACCCCACATATAACTTCTGGAATATCATCGTCTGTTCAATCGTGCTGAACCTGAGCTTGAATTCTCTGTTGTTTCTGGGTCTAAGTGACCTAATAAACATTCATCTCCATGGATACAAAATTCGCTCTCATTTCAGCATGAGTAAAGCTTGCTACGTTACATTCTTTATAAAGTGTAACATATGCACTTTAGTAAGAATAATAGCACCGGTAAGCGTGCGATACGATATTAATAGCACAAGCAACGGATTTTTTTTCAACAGATTAGAAAGGGAGTCTTCAAGCCTTCGGAAGTGTCTGAGAAAGTTAAACCTCAAATATACAGATAGTAAGTGCACTATCTAGTGTAGCTACACAGCAAACGATTAAAAAAAAACTGGCCTACTACAATTGTACATTTCAAGGCTAGAGCTGCATGTTTGCGCACTTACTCTTACTTAAACTACCGTGACATTTCACTTTGTTCCGTGCTATTTCACTTAGTTTTAGCGATTTTTCCAAGTACGAATACGGCATTTTAATGTTGCACTGTTTATATACAGCTCACTGTAGTGGATAGAAGCCTGGTGACATGAGAATAATGCCCATTTTCTCTCGAATATTAACATTGTTATAGTTTTGAAGTAGAATAACAAATTATAAGCTTTAGTGCACTTATCTTAGTATTGTAGAAGAATTAATGAGGAAACAAAAGTAGGTGTGGCTTTTTGCGTCTTAAAATCCGAACCCCTCAATGCGAACCTCTGGCTACGGGCCTGGAGTCTGCACACTCCAGAACACCACCATCTCTGTCTTCATCTGAACTGCTCCACATCTCTATGCCTTGCTCAGATTCCTAAAAAAAAAAGATTTATGCATTTATTATAAGGCTCAGATTCCCAATAAAATGATTTACGCATTTCTTCCCAAGTTTCTGAGATTAAATATATAAGATAAGTTTTTTTAAGTATAAAATTAGGTAACTTACTCGACTGTCATGTTCACCTCCCTGTTCTCCAGTAGCTTCCGTAGCAGAGTGCCAACTTCTTGTGAATCTGAGCCTGCAAAAGAACTTGATTCTGAAAAAATTCATCAATATCTGACTCATTTCAAAGGGTCTAGGCTTGGGCCTTTTTGACCAACTTTTTGTGAGCATACCACGTGGAATTTGATAAATAGCTATCGCAGTGTTGACAATACACTCTTCCACGCTTACGACTTTTCAATGAACCTTTTGTTGGCTCTATAATACTGGTGCTACCTTCCATTTCTTCACTTGTTTCTTCTGGGCCAATTCCTGGAATACCAACAGTAGCATGGTTGCTATCTCCAACACTTGAGCTATCACCAACATTTGAGCTATCACCAACACTTGAGCTATCACAACCTCCGGGCATAGGGTTCTGAAAAGAACCATCAACCACACAGCCCCCCAACGAGTTCTGAGAAGAACTAGCTGCGAGGTCGCCTGTCACCCTCCATCTTCGATATGCGACTCTACAATAATGAATAATTCGAGTTCCACCCTTTCCCTATACACTATGAGAACATAAAGGGCGTGGCCTTAATAACTAATTATGGCTTAAGGTCTACAAGGAAACTGCAGAACAGGCAGAAACATGTGTAATAGCTTACTCTACGTTTTGCCACCTATAGAGGACTCAGTTACCGTATATCATTTTGATGAAACCAATGACAGACTTGTGTTGGAAGTGCCAGCAGAATGGTAACGGGATCTTACATGCTGCAAACTCTTCTGACAGTGTCAAATCGGCTAAGCCTTAGAACATCTTCGTATTGTCCAGATATAAAGATCTCACTACAGGACAATCTGCAAAGAATGCTAGCATGAAATCAAAGCTTTCTTTAGTAGTGGCAACAATTTCACTCCCCCTCCCATACATACATGTGTTCCTGTTAATTCTATAGTGCACCAAGGCATGCAGTTCCAAAAACTTTCTGCAACAATATCTCTATAATGCAATTTTTTTTGTGACTAAATATTAATATTATTATGTTTTATGGCATATATATTCAATTCTATATATTTGCTGAATTTTATTACCTTTATTTCGCTATATATTACACTAGCCGTCAATTTAGGCGGGCAATTACGTCATCGCGTAATAATTTTAATCGGGCGATTACGTCATGCAATTTGCCGCGTGGTTGGTAGGAAAGAAGTGGAGTTAGTTTGCGTTCGTTGTTGAAGAGTTGTTTCTGCTATTTGAGCGATGCCGCCGAAGTCTCGAGCTAAGAGAGCTAAGATGGATAACCTGGAAATGGCCAGAGAAAAGAAGAGAAGGTTAGAAGAAAGTTCTAGAGAGAGTTCAGAGGTTACAGCTGAGAGTTTAGAAGTTGATGGTGAATTCAATATAAGTGAGCTGCTGACTATGTCTGAGAGTGCCTTGGAAGCTTTAGATACTGATGATGACAAGAGAATTGGATTAGGTGTTTTCTTAACATTTCAATTGGAAAAACACTTCCAATTAGGAAGTACTAAGGCAGCAGAGTTAGCTGGAATGATGATAAATCGGTCCGACAGATCTGTTAGAGCATGGAAAACTAAGTTCTTAGAAACCGGGGAACTTCCTGATTGTAAGCAAGGGAAATATCAGCGCAGCGGTGTACTTTGGAGTGATGAGAGCTTTAATAAAAAGGTAACAAAGTATGTCAGGAATAATAATAATGTTAAAGGCAAACCAAATTTAACTATCTATAGCTTTTGTACTTGGATAAATGATGATTTCCTTCCGAATGAAACATTACAGCCTGGCTTTCCTCGAAGAATATCTACAGAAACAGCACGAAAATGGTTGCATCAACTTGGATTTGAAGTTCTAAAAAAAAAGAAGGGGACATTTGTGGATGGACATGAGCGAGAAGATGTTGTTGAGTATCGCCAAAAATTTCTCAGAAAAATGATAGGTTTAGGTTTTCTTAATCAAAGTAATGCTCCAACAGAAGAAGCTAAACAGGCACTTTGTCAATTTAACTTAAATCCTCAACCAAGTTTAGTAGAAAAAACTGTTATAATTTTCCACGATGAATCGACCTTCCAGTGTAATGATGATGAAACTACATTTTGGGGAGAAAAAGGAACTGCAGTTATGAGGCCTAAGTCTAGGGGAAGTGGTATTATGGTTTCTGACTTTATTGAGGAAAGAAATGGATATTTAAGTCTAAGTCGGGAAGAATATGATATAGCAAAAGTATCCGATAGCAATGTCAGAATGTATGCCAGACAATTTCTTGAGTATGGTGAGTCGCGTGAGGGGTACTGGACATCTGACAAATTTGTAGAGCAGGTTGCGAGAGCAGTGAAGATTGCAAATATAAAATACCCCAAGTCCAATGGATGGCGTGTTGTCTGGATCTTTGACCACAGCAGTTGCCACGCGGCCATGGCTGATGATTCACTGGATGTAAATCAAATGAATGTGAAACCTGGAGGAAAACAAAGAAAGATGAGAGATGGGGTATTTGATGGAAAAATTCAAAAAATGATTATGTCTAATGGAGTAGCAAAGGGTTTGAAAATGGTACTTGAAGAGCGTGGGGTGAATACAACTGGGATGAATGCCGATAAAATGAGAGAAGTCTTAGGCAATTTTTCAGACTTTAAAAATGAAAAATCAAGAATAGAGAGAATTTTAACTGAGAAACATGGACATATAGTTTACATGCTACCCAAATATCACTGTTAATTGAACCCCATTGAGAGAGTTTGGGCACAAGCGAAACGATATACTAAAGCATATTGTAAATACAATATTCAGAGTTTAAGAAATACCATTATCCCTTCTTTGGACTCAGTTGATCCAGAAAATATAAAAAACTATTATCGCAAAGTTCGACATTATATGTTTGCTTATTTAGAAGGAATTCCTGGTGGCACAAACCTTGAAAAGCAAGTTAAAATGTACAAAAAAAATATTAAATCTCACCGCAGAATTTCTGAACTTCAATAATAATAATATAATTCATAATTAATTTTTTTTGCCTTTTAATTTTTTTTTGTTTAATACATCTTGAAGAACATATATTAAAGTATTTTTTGTTCACTTTTCAAATTCCAAGTGCCAATATTGTTAAAGTACTTAGCCGTCAAATATTCGTTATTAATTTTCATCAATCATTTTTTATTATAGACTGATAGTGTTTCATTAAAAAAATATTAATACAAATTGTTTTAAGACCTGTATTAAAGTGATAAAAAATTATTTTATATTTCTTATTCTAAGTATGAAAGACTAGTTAGAAATACATATATTGCCTTATATGGAAATAATATTAACCAGTGGTTGTCATGGTAACCATAAAATTTTTTTTTTTTTTAATAATTTTAATATTTATGGATGTTGCTGAATTTTAAGTGTTATTGATGTAATGTATAAATTATAAGAAATGATTCTTTATTGTATGAATTGTTGGAACTGAATGCCTTGTTGCACTATAACCCTATCAGAGTCCATTCCCTTGACTTTGCACAACAGGTACATTTTCCTTCAGACCCGATGCAACCCAGTCCAATTTACTTTCTCTCACCAAAAAAATGCAGTGTCTTTGGTGTGAATTGTGAAGCTATTCCTCGGCATATCAACTTCAAGGTTCCAATAATGTCATAAGCCAGCTTCACTACTTATTTGAAAACCATGGCCTGGGTGAAACAGAAGTTTTCCAGCATGCAGACAATTGTACTGGCCTAAACAAAAACATAATGTAGTGTACTGTGACTTTAAGTAAATGAAAAGAGTGGGGGGAGGGCAGGCAAATGCAGCCGTGTTTACTAAACTCAGCTTTCTTGAAAATCTTGAAAAAAGACACATAATCTGGATCTTTTAGTGTGGATGTGTTCGAACGTGTGCATGTGTGTGTATGCACACGTGTGAAAATATAAAATAACATGCACACAAAAACAAAACAAAAACATTTAATTCTTTACCCTTGTGTTATCAAGGACACCCAGCATACACTATGTCCAAGGGGCCGAAACCATACACCAAGTCAAAGGGAGAAATTGTCTGAGTGAGGCATCTGCCGTAAGGCAAACAATGCCAATCGCAAGAACCTCACCCAATCCATACCCGTAGCGTGCCATGCATCCTCTCAATGACCCCATTACCCTGGGGATGGTAAGGAGTCGTCAAGATTCTACTGCAACCTAAAATTCACGGACCCTCCTAAAGGTCTTCCCAGTAAATACAGTTCCCTGGTCGGATAGTACTGCGTCTGGTATCCATGTTCTGCTAACTATGCTCACGAATGCCTCGGCAACTTCCGGAGCCGTCAAGCCCTTCAACGGCACCGCTTATGGCCATCTGGTGGCCGTACATGCATAAGTTAACAGATACTGTGACCCCCTTTACCTTTCGGTAAGGGACCCACCAGATCGATTACAACCGATCTGAATGGTTCAGACACAACCGGCCTTTCCATAAGCTTAACAGGTGGATGCCCCGCCTTGTTCATACGCCTGCAGGTGTCACAGGATGTACCATGTGTCGGGCCAACCTTGGCCAGGTAAACAAGCGGTTCAACTTTGCTCGCACTTTCTTTATTCCCAGATGACCTCCCATTTTTTCATGGGCCATCTCCATCAGCTTATTCCAGTCCGCACCACCACCCTTACTACTTCCTCATCCAGTTCACCCAACACCTGGTGCACAAGTACACCATCCTTATACCCTCTTAGACCGATTCTCGCTAACTCCCAGCAATCGTTAAGGTAGAATCTTGCTTCTGGTTCAGGATCAAGGTAGCTCTCTCACTTCCTTCAGGTATCCTGACAGGACACCCAAGCTCAAGGTTTTCACTACCCGGAGGTGTTTTAATCATTCCCACATCTCCTTTTTCTGCAGAGGGAGTGGCTGCGTCTACCACTTCCCCATCCACAGTGTTCTCTGCAGGGACCATTGTTTCTGAGGTGTCAGAGCTGTCTGACTCCTGCTTCCGGGACCTCCCCCTGGTTGAGATGGAACCCGGTTCCTGAGCAACAACTGGCACTGGTTGCCATGCCACATCTCCCGCAACAGACGTGGACTTCCTGGACACGCACCCTGCCTCAGTGGGTGCAGTCTTCATTTCCGGTCGGCCACTTCCGGATGTGGGCATGGTCAACTTCCCAGGAGCCCTGCCCTTTGGGGTGGGCATAGCCCCTCTAGACTTAAGAGTCTCTGCCAGCCATGGCTGTGGTGGAGCCTCTGCCTTTCTGATGCTTGGATTTTCTCCCGGCCACTCCTACCTCGGTAAGTGTGGTCTTACATGCCACACACCCCTCAGCAGGCGTGGTCTTCAGCTTCTTGCCTCTACCTTCTGCAGTAAGCAGAGCACCTTGGTTGCCAACCTTCTCCGTAGCCATGCCTACCTCAGCAGGAGTGGCCTCCTGATTATCAGCCGCACCCCCCTCAGCAGGTGTGGCCTATGTCTTAGGGAACCCACCCCCCTCAGTGGAAGTGGTCCCTCCTCTCTGAGCACTGCCTTCCGCAGTAGGCGGTGCCCCACAGGCTGTGACCCCGTCTCCCGCAGCAGGCGTGGCCTTCTCCACACCACCCTCAGTAGGTGTGGTCTTACTTGCCACCCCCTCGGTTGGTGTGGCTTCCATTTCATCAAGCACTAAGTCCGATAAGCTTGCAGCCTTGCTGTCTGCAGAAGCCCCTCCCACCTTTGGGGCTGCTCTGCCTGACTTCAGCCACTCTATCTCCATAGGCTGGCTAGCACTGGGAGACGAGTCAACCACAGCTGACAACTGCTCTGACTCTGTCACAGGACTAAGTATGACTTGTTGCCTGGTTCTAGCTTCTGCCTCCAGTCTGGCTTCTCATTGTCTTTGTGAAGCCATCCTGGTGACTGCCTGGCATTGTCGTTTGTCCCCCGAGTGACTGGTCTTTGCTACTTTGGAAGACAGTGGGAAGTTTACCTCAGTATTAGCCCCACTCAGGATGTCTGGGGCATCACCAGACTGCCCAGTCCCTGAGGTATCTGCCTCCACGGCTGCATCCAGGAACAACTGCCTAGCAGTTTTCTCTTTGAGGGGAACAGCAAACAGCACGCTGTCATTCAGCAGCTCTTTATTAGCCACTACCACCTTATGTGTGTACTCCTTCCCTTCATACTTGATAGGGATGAAAGCACGCTGCGCCCTCCCCGGCCCTCCAGCCACACTCCTTATAGTATCATATTCATCAAGGAGTTGGCATGCATACACTAAATTTCCAGGTACGATAGTTACCTCCGCCCCAGTATTTGGTATTATCTGACACTGAACACCATTGACTTCTCCTACTAATGCATTCTGAGTCTGTCCCACAGCAGCCCAGTTGGCTTTCGTAGGCTGAGATTGTCCAGGTTTTGAGCCGGACCCTTTCGCAAGTTCACCAGACTTCTGTGACCTCCGGTCAGGACACTCGAAGGACTTATGTCCTGCCCGGTGACAAACAAAACACTTCGGAGGCCCATCGATCCTAGGCTCCTCCCTTCCCTTAACCAAGCTGTTCTCCTTTAAGAGACTCGCAGCTTCTATTAAATCATCCATGGTTTGTACTCCCTGACTACCAACCATCCCTTGGGTTAACTCAGAACAAAACATCCCTTTCGCTAAAAATAATTTGAAGTCGTTCCTACTGTGACACAACATACTGACACGTTCTACCATCCTTATCGCCGCCTTGAATCTCTCTACCCTGTCTCTCCGTGAGGAAAGAACTCTAACTCTAACTCTGAGAGTAGGAACTCTGAGAGTACGTCCTACCCTACTTAGCAAAGACACCTTAATATCGGAATAAGAGGCCCAAGCTTCAATAGCCTCAACTACTACGTCCTTAACCTTAGGAGGTAACTTAGATAGAAGTATCCCTATCCAATAATTCTTTGGCATGGAAAGCTCACTCAATTCCGCTTCTAGACTGCGGATATACTTGAACAAGTCCCCAACTTCCCTAAAGAAAGGTATCTCTTTTACAGCCTCCGTCGGACTTATTGCGTACTTATCCCTCTCTTTCTCTCTGCTCCTTTTAGGCTCTACCCTTTGAATCATGCTAGTCATGGCCTGAACAAAGGCGTCGAACCCGGCTGGCATACTAGCTGCATCAGCCCCTCCCACTGCTCCTACTCCTCCTTCTGTTACACCCTCTCCCTCAACTCTATCCTCCCAACCACCTCTTACATCGGACTCCTCCTCTTCCTTCTCTGACTCTTCATCATCCATCCGATTCCTGAACTCTGCATCCTCATCTTCCTCAGGCAGAAAGTCATCCTTCCGTGCCAGATGCATTGATACATCAGGCTTCTTTTGTTTTCGGAGTTTTGGAATCCTTCACGGGTTGTGCTTTCTCCGGTTGGCAGAGCTGTACAAAAATAATAAACAGGGTGAATACAAAATAAGAACAGGGATAATTGGAACAAAATTACAGCAGAGTGAATACAAAAATTTGAACAGAGATAATTGGAACAACATTACAATGTTACACTTCACACCAATTAACAACAGAAAGTGTTAATTCTCTGTGCCAGGAGGTGCCATTCGTGAAGATCTTCAGGGCTGCCTTGTGAAAGGTGACCTTTGACGTTGTAGCTCGACTCCGTCGAAGATGAGTAAGTCTTCCCAGTTGTTGAGACTCGGTTGGCTGGTTGAACGAACTCGATCGGGTCTTGAACGAATCGGTCAGCAGGCGTACTTGAAACAGTAGATTCCAAGTCGTCCGCGATAGTAGTGTTGTTCTTGCAGGTGATCAAGCTGCTCAACTCGGTAGGTGTTCAGGTTCGGCGTTCAGGTTCGTTGTGGCGTCTGGTAGTTTAGCTCCAGATCCCACTGCTGCCACCAATGTCGGAGGGCTATTGACTTCAAACTCAACACCCCTTCCCGGTTGCTGATATACAAGACATGAAAGAACTGCGTGGGCTAGGCCCTTATATAGGGTGACTAGACCACACCTACTACAGCATGACTAGGCATAAATTGCTCGCTCAAACTAACACACACATACATACACATAAGTTCAGTTCATTTAAGGGTGCAAGCCCTTCCCACACCCACTAAGGGTGTGTCTCTTGACTCTTCGCCACCACCCGTGAAAGTGGGGCTCCTCTCTCTTTTCTTCCTCTTTCTTCTTCTCTCTCTGAGGGAGTGGGTCGTGGTTCCACAGTGGTCACTTCCATTATTGAAGTAATATGTTGTGGACCCTTTTCCGTATTGAACTAATATATTGTGGACCCTTTTCCATATTGACTAATGTATTGTGGACCTCCCATATTGAAATAACTTTTCAATATTGAACTAATGTTGTATTATGGACCATTTTCTGTATTGAACTAATGTATTGTGGACCCTTTTCCATATTGAACGGATATATTGTGGAGCACAATCCATATTGAACTAATATATTATGGACCCTTTTCCTTATTGAACTAATTGAATTTATATATAGTGGACCTTTTCCCATATTGAACTAATATATTGTGGACACTTTTGTACTGAACTAATGTATTGTGGACCCTTTTTCATATTGAACTTATATATGTGAGCGGGTCTGGGAAAAGGGACCTTACGGCACAAAAATTGAAATTGAGATATAGGCTTCAGAAGTAAGTCATCGGAAAAATTCTTTCTTTCTCCTATTTTTGTTTTTTGCAGAATTAGTCTTAGTGACCCTTACTCTACGTCTATGCCAAATTTCAAATGTCAAAACAACTTATAATACCCCAAACATGCCGTGGAAATACAAGCTACTTTTTATTCTCTTGTTCATGCGAAGTACAATAAACGGGGGATGGATGGAGTTTCAAATAAGCAGCTAAAAAAATGGCATAGCTTTGAGACTTTTGCATGCACTCTACAGCTTACCTCTGGCACAAAGTTTACTACTACATCGAGTAGAGTAGCCAAGGATTCCGACAAGACAGGCCGTGAGACGCTTTGAAAGCTAAAAAGAACTCTACGCAAACTTCGTTAGTCGCCGTTAAAAAGCGGCTGTACGATTTAATTGCATACGCGGAGTACGCCATTAGGTATACGGAAACGTTAATTATACCGGAAGTGGAAATTCAATTTGTGTTTTCTCAATTTCTCTTTGCTGAATACAGCCCAGTTCAACTGCCAGTTTCTCTGCACGTCGGGTTTTACCCTCCAGTATTTTAGCACTAAGTTGAGATAAATAGTAGCTATTTATTAGCATAAAAAACTCAATTTTTTTGGTTTGCTCCATAAGGTCCGTTTTCCTAGACCCATTCACATATTGTGGACCTTTTTTCTATATTGAACAGATATATTGTGGACCTTTTTCCATATTAAACGGATATATTGTGGACCACAATCCATATTGAACTAATATATTATGGACCCTTTTCCTTATTGAACTAATACACTATTCCGTATTGACTAATGTATTGTGGACCCTTTTCCGTATTGAACCGATATATTGTGGACCTCTATCCATATTGAAGTAATATATTGTGGACACTTTTCCATATTGAAGTACAGTAGAACCTCGCATATCCGCACCCCACTTATCCGGCCGCTCGGATTATTCGGCGTAGCACGTTATTCTTATTCCAATTAACGCCCGCGTTGCTTTCCATACATTCTGGAATTGTAATACAATGGCTACGGCTGGAATTAAGAGTAAGAAAGACTCCACGGGCAATTCTCGCAAAAGAAAACGTGTTGTACTTACATTAGAACAGAAATTTCTAGTCTTGGAACGCCTAAAACACGGGCAGACACAGGAGAACATCGCTAGTGAGTTTGGTGTTGGGAGGTCAACTATAGGCAACATCAAGAAGTCTTAAGAAAAGCTACGATCATTCGAATTCTCGATGGACGCATCATATCAATGTACACCTATACATAGGAGAAACACTGGTGTATACTCGATAAGTGACCCTGGTGTTTCTCATATGTATAACAAAGTAATCCTTATGTTATACACCGGTGTATACTGAAGATTTTGCTCACCTAAAATTAAATCTTTAATTAGGATTGAAGGTGGCTATAATAGGATCTACTGTAAAGGACTAACCTTTTGAACTTCTACCTTTTCCTTGAAATTCTTCTACCCACTTTCTATCAAAGTGACACTGCCTTTTTAATTTCTGCTTTTTTGGTGAAGGAAGACCTTCTTCAGACATGACCAGTTCAAACTAGTGCGTATATGATGAGTAACTGAAGTCAAGTCACGTGATTGAAGTGTGATTGCATTCTTGTTTTGTGCATGTCATTATGACTCATGTATATCAGGCACATACAAATAAAAGCGAGCTACACCCATAGGTCTACTACTTCACTAGCCTGCAGGCATCCCGGGACAAACCATAGAGCTTTTGTGCACTTTCCGGGGACTCCGTGACAGAGTGATAAATCTGGGACGGTCCCGGATGATCCGGGACAGTTTGCACCTATGCCAATGGAATACTGGTGAATACAACAGCATTAATAAAACTTTCCTCTTCTCAAGTACACGCTATTCTCAAAGTGAACCATTCAGACTGCCGAAACACCAGGACATTTACTTGTATATTATGTGGATGGTTTATGTTGTTGTTTCATTTACAGTGGTGATCTGGCCATAGGTTTTGTTGCCTCTTCATTGAACTCTGCATTAATTTGCATCCATACCTTTACTGTACTTGGTCAAAAGGGAGCTCTAAATGATCACTAACCTGTTGCATTTGTGGCATGTAGCCTGGGATGTTGGGTGTATATGCCATCTGGCCGATCTTACTGTGAAGGCTGGAATGAAGACGCTTCCAGTAGATGTTGATCAGCTCTTCATTGATGTGTCTTATTTTTTTTTTCATAGCAGTAAGCGAAAACAGCACTTTGCTGACAATTGGAGGTCCCTATTCTTCTGTGAACCTCAGACCATTCTGAAGCACTGCACTTATGTTCATATGACTTCAGCACAGTGAGAACTCTTGCAAAACGATTTCCTCAACTTGGCTTAGCAGATTCACCATCCATGAATAAACTGAGGGAAGAGTTTACAGAATTTTGTCTGTCAACAAGTGAGCATCCAGAAATAAAAAAGTACAAAGGAGTTGACAAAGTGTGGAGACCTCGAGCAGGAACATTCTGGTGGGAAGTGAGCAAGATCAAAACCCTTAATGTGGAGGACAGATTTCCTCTGCTTGGAAAACTAATGGCTGGGCTACTCTCCATACCTGCACCAAATGCAGATTCTGAGAGGGGCTTTTCAATTCTCAGGAAGATTCATACTGAACAGCGACCTAGTTTGAAACAAGACACTCATCTCCTTAATGACCAACTCCAACAGCGACTGTCTCAGCAATCATGTGAGAGAGTGAGACACACACAACCACAAGGACCTCAAGATCCTCCCATTTGTGATTAGCCATTGAAGAGAAGCCACAAACTGAAATATTAGCCCAGTTGGGTGGTTTATTGCATCTTCCTCCTCTTGTCTTGATAAGTCCCATTTTCTTGACACAGGGATCCACTGAAAAAATGTACATGGGGGTTACATCAACTGCTGATTTTGTTCCATATCATCCACTACTCCCCCTCCTTATCTTCCACCACTCCCCCTCCGTACCTTTCACCACTCCCCCTCCTTGCCTTTCTCAATAATTTCTGCTCTGTTGTAATTATAATTAATTACTGCATGAAAATTTTGATAATAAAAAAACAACAAAGGAATGTGACTAAAGAGGTTGAACTTTTTTAACAATAAGAAAAAAAAGGGGAATGTGACAATGAATCGTTATCAATAAAGATTGGAAAAGTAGAGATATCATTATTAGTTAGGTGAGCCAAGTGTCCCAGTCATCCATTGAAAATCTTTCAGAAGAATCAGTTTCTTCTGTCTGTTGCCGTTCATTGTTTGTAGTACAGTCCGACGAACTACTGTGATGAGCAGATGATGTGAGCCTTCGTGGTGCATAGTCCTTCCACTGTGACTGATCCGGACGTCTAGTGGTGTGCTTCCACCACAAATCAATGCTTCTGTCTGGGTTGAACTGACTGAGTGGAATAGCATCAGTGTTCAACATGAGCATATCATCAAGGGCCTCATTACCAAGACAAGATCGCTTATCACATTTGATTGTTTTCAACATAGAAAACACTCGCTCAAGCTTCCCATTGGAAATGGGAAGTGAGAACAGCAACTGTGCCAATGTCAAATATTGGACCAACTACTACTTGAATCTGGAGTAATCGCCACCAAACAGCTTGGTAGCTCATTGTGGAGAGAGAGATAAACTGGGAGGCATACGTCATTATTTCACGCATTTCTTTTGGTAGCTCTTTAATTTCTACTCCAGCTTCCTCTAATGGAACTTTAAATCTAACTCCTAATCTGTCCACTGCCATCTCTGCAGGATTTTTGTGCTCTGACTCACTAGACAATTCACTTTCCTCTTGCAAAATCTTTTCCCAGCCATGAGTTGCTAGTACTGATACAATGTCACGTGTGACTTCAAGACTTGACCATTCTAGCCTTGATTTCAAGCATGTAGTGACAAGAGAGTAAAGTTGCGCATGTTCTGCAGTGAAATGATCCTTAGCTTCATTTAACTTTTTTAATGCCTGGCATTGATGCATGTCTTCAGTACCAGTGCTGTTAATATTCTTGAGAACCATTGCATATGTAGGCCATTGATCCAAAGGCTTAGATCCAAGTTTTTTGACATCATTCTGTGTGTGAATTAAAGCAAGCATAGCACCTAAAACATCCAAGTGATCTAAGTTGCATTGTTTTGGAAAAAATTGCACATGGTGCAAGGAGATCACAGTAAAATGCACAACTTAAAAGATATTTAGAATACAACCACTTGTTACAGTAGCCATGAAGTTTGGTACGGTCAGTAGCCTTCACTGACTGATCACTTGACAAAGCTACTAAGTGACTGATGTAAACACCAAACTTGGAAATCAAACGTTTCATAGCTCTGAGTTTGTGTGTTATCCATCTGGATCCACTGGCTCTTACAGGCTTTGTCCCATCATCATCAAATGTTATGCACTGCTTAAGGTCATGCACTATTTCTAATGTTCCCGACATTTTTTTGGTGACTTCTCATAAATGTAATAAAGCTTAAGGATTATGTCATCAATTAGATCAAATGAAGTAGAGCTTAAAGCATCTTTTATAGCCAGTTTAATTCGATGAGCAAAACACCAATTCCAATAAACCCAAGGAAGTTTCTGTTCTACAATACCCCTAAGGCCAACAGCAGCGATATTACTCGATGCACCATCTGTACCCAATCCAATAAGAAATTTGCATTGATTTATAGTTACTTCTGATATTACTATACTATTTAAAGTGCTTTGAAAACAGTCAAGCAGACCCTCTCCAGTCACACTATGTGGTCTAGCTACAGCCATAAAATTCATTTCAGTGTGAAAATTTTCATCTGCACCCTCAACATTGCACCAAACAACTAAGAAAAATTCGTCATCAATGTTACCCTTGTCTGTAGTCCATCCATAAGAACAGAAAAAAACTTGGCCTGGGATAAATTTTCTCGTAAAATTTCCCGCTACAGTGAGCAATGAAGTGACAATAAGTCTTTCCTGCATTTTCATTTCTATATGATGTTCCTAAGTTCACTCTATGTTTAGATTCCAAGTCACATAGAGCAGGATACTTTATAAATGCCAGTCGTTGAGTTGCCACAAAATACGCAATATCAAATTTTATTTTAAGCATCTGTTTGGTATCTTCAGAATATTCACATAACATTTTAACTATTGGTGCATATGAACTAGGACCCAGACCGGATGCTATTGCCTGCGACCCACTATTTTATCCTCAAATTTCTTACATACCTTGCATCTCAGTATAACAACATTCTTTCTTGTTCCAGAACAGGTAGTGTCACACTCCAGCCAGGACATCGTTTGCACTCCTGGTCAAATTCTTTTTCTTTTGAAGAAGTGAGCGAAGAATATCTCCGTTTCATTGTTGCTAATAAACTTTAGGACACCCAAGCAGGAGAGTTACAAGTGAAAAATATTCACACTTAGCTAGCTGAGGCCTCAGGGTGCGAACATTTATCAAATTATGTAAGATCACTCCACCTCACGTGCACTATGCTGAGGATGCAAAAAAAGTGAAACCGTAATTTGTTTACTTCTGGTTTATTATTGTGGTAAGCGGAGTGCGTGCTGGACTTTTGGGGAATGAGGTAAGCTGGGATAGAAGTGTAAGGTTTTAGTTAAGGTATATATAGATATGCAGCAGTTTGTTTTAGGTTGGCCGGTCACTAGGGCCGACTGTAAGGTTGTTTGTGTGGCCATTGTATTGAAATGCACGGAAAGTGACCGGTGGCCGACAGTTATTTCGAACTCTGTATTTGGTTAAAAAAATAAGTCAATGAGAATACCAGGGAAGTGGGTGGTGCTTGTGGTGTCGCTGACCTCAGCAGTAACCAAGGTTACCCACTGAAGCAGTTGTGGCAGTACCATGGAGAGTGGCTACTCATTCCTAAGGATGGCTCGAGAAATACCTGTGATTCTGGTCACTATTATAAAATAGGTCCATGATAATCACTTAGTGACGTAATATTTTTTAATTTTTACCAGGTGCTGGAATATGTCTAGTGGTTCCGACAAGACTGGAAAATGTTGGTTGCCGCAGTGTGCGACAGGTCGGTCCGTTTGTCACGGTAGATGAGCGCCAATCCATGAAACCCTTTAACAGTATTTGTGGTCAACCTGCTATGGTCGGACACATAGTCTTGAGGATATATGGACATTTCCTCCAAAAGACTAGAAAATCCTGCCACCTGTGACTTGCAGGTAAAGTGGTGCTTAGATCTATAGGGAGTTCCATCAGGATTCACCTAATACCGGCAATAATGATATTTTCTTCATTCTTTCTCTATCTCTATAGGTAGTATTTTCAATTTATGACATAATTCATTTTTACCTTAGGATGGTAGCATCAGGATGACGTGCGGTTGTCAAGGCAGTAATGCTGCACAAAATTCATTAGGCCCTTCGAAAAAGCCTGCATAGGGTTTTCTGCCTTTTGGACTTTATTGGAAGCAATGAGGGTGCTTGGGATATTTTGCAAGCATTCAGTGCAACATCCTTCATTCTTTTACAACGGAAGTTATCTGTTACCTCACACTTGTATTTCTTTATTTTTTCTAATGCCTTGTGCATGTTTTTGGTGCTGTGATTGCTACAGTATGAGATCATTCCTTCCGGAAAGTACCGGCAGAATGTAGTGTTGGTTGTAAAGTTTTTGTTGCAGACAAGTTCCTTGATGGAAAACCCTGCCTCCTTTGCCTTTCCAAGAAGCTCATCCAACATATCCGGCTCAGCACCAGCTGAAGTTACAGTCCAGTTATGCCCTGGACCATGTTTAGTTCTATGAGCAAACCAAGTGAAGTTCCCAGTGGAGTAGTCATGGAGTGTGGCGGACGAGTTATTGGAGTATGGCCCCGAGTCAGGTAAAATCCATCAAATGAAGCCATCCATTTCTTATCACCTCGCTCCATTCTTGCACTGCATCTTCCAGTATGCTATCCCTGTGGCAGTAAGGACACTAAATAAAAACAATATGCAATGTTACAATTTCTGTATTTACATATTGAAACATGTATTGTACCTTAATTTCACAAATTCCGTTACTGCAACACAAACATTTCACTAAGCCATCAGGACTTGCTCCCACAAAAGGATATTTCGTGCTGAGAAACAATCCAGCTTCTTGAAAATTAAACTCATCATGAGAATGTTGTGAAAGTTGAATGTACTTTTCTTGTGCTACACGTTCATGATCACATCCCCATTTAGTGGCAGCAGTCTTAAACTTATTCATCTCAGGATGGCAAATGCTCATGCTTAAGCTAATAGAGGAAGATGAGGGACTAGCGTGTGATGCCGCTTGAAATTTTGAGGCAGTAATACGTCCTGTTCTCATATTGAACCACAGCGTTACCAAAATTGAGTTGGAGAAACTAGTTAGATTAATCATCCTTTAATTTCACCTGGAGATTTGGCTGATGCATTTGCCACACATTCTGTCTCCACAACTGCATTGAAGTAGTCCATCCAGAAGGTAGCTCTTGCAAATGACACACTTCAGTTTCTCAAACCCAGCCATACGCCAGACTAAGCAAGTTGTAAACCAGTTTGTTTCGCAATTGAATACTTCCAGTGCAAGGTTCACTGTAACAAACTGGCATATAATTAATATTGCTAACAATAAGCAATTTTTTGGGGCATTTTTTATAGCGGGTCAATAATATATCCATCAACGTATCATTCCCCCAGAATCTGGGGGAAATACTTTGCCTGTACTTCTTATGGAGCGGCTGTGGTTAAATTGTTGGCTGTAAACTTTACGCGTTCATTTTTGCAACTCGGATAGAAATGGAAAGATGCTTGGGTTGTGGAGGAGATGTTTCCACTGCCAGTGAGAGAAAGCGGCGGCGATTACTTGGTAGTTCCACTGCAGAAAAAAATCAGGTTGAATTACATTGCTCTCTAGTGCTGGCTTCCACAACTTCAGCTTCGTGATCCGATACAGTTATAACACACTCCTTAAAAGTTTGAAGCAAATCGTGGTAATTTAATGAAAGATATTCTGGCTTGTACAAAGTGGTCAGGCAAACGGGAAAATCACTATTTACTGCTTTGGGCACATAATTTGAAGCATACGGTTCAATTAAAGACAGGATAACTGGCTTACTCCCACAATCATTAAGCATGGAAAAAAATGTGTCCATATTCCTTGTTCAATAGCATTTTCAAAAGCAGGAGTAGGCGATTTTGACTGCCGCCGAGATGGAGTGGGTGTCGGTGATTTTGACTGCCGCTGTGATGTGAGTGATGGTGTTGCAAAACTAAGTGTCTTCATATCACTTGCGCTTCTTTTTTTTCCAACAAACTCAATGTCTATCACCTTAGAATACGGTACTTCTTTCATAGTGGTAGGCATCACCCAGTAAGCCTTCTTATCAGGAGTCTCTAATCCGAACTCCCGCTTCAATGGCCCATAACAAAGCAGCAACATGAGAGCAACTCTCCCATTGCCCTGCCATACAATCACAGTTGCTTGCAACAACCTTTCCTTCAGGCTTAGCGATAATCCACGGGGTTAGAGGCTTTTCGCTCAGTCTTTGAGAATGGTTGACCTAAAGTAAATAAATGAAAGCTTGTATGCATGTCTCTTGCCCGCTTATTGTAATATCCTTACCTTAGCCATTATAACCTCAGAACTTGTCACACATTGGACCAGTATTTCCCTCACCCAGCCAGCAAGAAAGGTTCTATAAGACTCCATGCTTTTATAATTGAGTAGATCATCTCCACTGTAGACACTTGGAGTAAGGAGAAGAAACATACCAATATGAATATGACTGATGGTAGGCCACAGATGTACATTATCATTCCAGTCTTTCTTTTCAGTTTCATTAGGGTCAAAATCGTCAATTAGCTACAATTTCTCTTTATATCTATTCCTAGCTGCCTCATCCTTCAACACAGAAAAATAACCTCCAAGCAAAAGCCTCCTTCTATTGCCACTAGTACTATAGTATGTCCAAGTTGAGTTGGCGCGGTAAAAACCGTTAATAACTTTTGAACGGAAGTAGCTACGCTTCTGGGGTTTGTACCATTCGAAAGCTCGTGCCGAAGCGGTCCAGAAAATTCCCATTAAAATTCGAATCGCGTTATGGAACGAGAAGCCCCATGACCTTTGACCTCCAAGCTTGCGGGCGAACTTTCCACTACTAGTGAACACACATTGCTATTTCATTAGAAATCAGTCAACACCAAGAATTACCATAATCTGAGTTGCACCAAAGTTAAAAAAAAAAAAAAAAAAAAAAAAAAAAAGAGGGTCTTTAGCACCCATGAAGGGATGCATAGCCATGTAATAGTATTTGTTTTCTTGTTTGGTTAAATATAGCCATTCAACTTGCTAATTTCTTTTTTTTTGTTAGTTTGAACTGTATAATTACCCAGTAAATTAAAGTTTGATTAAAAATACTGACAATTTCGAGTGTCTTGACAGCTCAAGAAAAAAAGATGATTTCTAGAGAAGAGATAGATCCCTGTGATATTTTAACCCACTATATAATTCAAGCGCAACTAAAGGTGAAGTACGAAGAAAAGCATTAAGTTATTTTAGACAAAAAGATGACATAATTAAACAAATGTTTACTATTCAATATTAATTTGTTCAGTCATAGAGGCTTCTATAATAGGTGGAGATGACAGTTTAGTGGTCACTGTTACTGGCTCAATAGCATCAAAATGAGTTTGTGACACATGAATAATTTCGATCCACTCATTCTTCATCTTTAGGTGGGAAATGAAAGTAGACCTGCTAAGATCACTTGATGGTGCTGTTCGAGGTGAATATTTTATCCATGTTGCTTGGCCTAGACAGTAACTGTCTGTAGCCAAGAATACATCAGCCTGAAACAAGGATGAACAGGCCAATATTTCAACTGTTGTACCCCATGTGCAGGTTTTCTTCATATTTTTAATGTGTTCAGAGAAACTGGTATTACAATTGATAGCATTGTGCAAACCACTAAACACTTCCTCATTGTTTTTGCCCATTTTTCTACATGTAGATATAAATTAATAAAGAGTCAATATAAAATTTAGATACTTACCTACTCTGTTTGCATAGTTATTGGTAAAGTATTGTATGAAATCCGGTTCTTCAGGCAACCATAGCTGAATAAATTTGTCCATCTTATCTTGAAAAGTGTCGCAATCATGTTCTAATCTCAAAATGGACAAAGTTTGATAGATTTCTAACTGGTGTTTGCAGTCAACAGATCTTAGTTTGTTCTTCCATGATCTGCTTACACATAGCCAGAAATTTAATTTAAGCTAGCACTATTAACTTTCAGCAAACCTGTCAACATGCCAATGACATAGAAGATGTCTAAGCTGACCAAATACATCTCTTGCTGCTGACCAACCTGTATTGTCTGTGATGATACCATAACATAAACTATGCACACACTACCAAAATAATAAAATTACCATCATCTGTCATCAAAGTCCTGATAATAGTGTTAGGTGATCGAGCCTTCATACGTTCCAAAAATATTCTGATAATGACACTGGTTTCTGAATCAGAAATGCACCACCCCACAGGTTGCCCTGTAAATAAAGCAATAACGTTTAATATAATTAATACTTATACAAATAAACTTTTTGTACCTTTTCCTTGGTCATCTGGAACAACTGCACTGATAAGTTTAAATCGATACTGATTCGTGCCATGAGTTGAATCAATACACATGATTGTGACAGCAAACTTTTGATATAATTCTCTTTGGAACTGCGTCTGAATTGCCAAAACAAAAGCTTCTTCTGGTAAACCATGCTCATCATCTCTTTTCCCCTGAGGTTTGAAAATCAATATTGGATCATATGCCTCTTGCTGTAATTCTGCCACCATCATAGAAACTGAGGAAGCGTCATCTTCATGACGCTTAACAATTCTGTCATCAACTTTTGCTTTGATGTTCCTTATGTCCTGCTTAGTGAGAAAGTGCTTTCTGCTTACACTCTGGTCAAAATCTTCCCTCTTATTACGATCACCAACAGTTTCTCTTATATCTGCATAAAAGTGACAATAACCATATAGATTATTTATATTGTCAAAATAATCTTTAAAGTTCAAAATGCATTTTCTTAATGAAGGCATTATGATAAACTATTAATTTACAGCACATGTCAAGTTAACATCAAATTTAATTAAGTATTTTAGACTAACTTTTTATATTCCATTAACATCAACATGAACTATTGTCACAGACAAAATTCACATACTTACACGTGAACAAATTGAAAACATTCACTATGTGATATAAGCGGACTAGTGTGTCATGGTATTCTTCTAAAGGCACACTGTGGTAATTATATATAATAAGATACTTAGATGTAAATCAATTTAAACTTTAGGATTGCACAATTTGAAACAGGTTTTGAAAATAATAATAGTAAGATTAGTGATTGTGTCTAAAACTAAGTTAAGCATATATTACATATTTATTTTTAAAATGCCGAAACACACTACATTCACCATAATAATGTTAAAGAATTTCATTTCAACATATAGATCTACTGCCAATATTATGTTAATATTTGAATATTTTCAGAAGTTACAATTGACTAGGTTTAACTGAACAGCATCCGCCACTGCTTAATTAGGGTATGCTCACTTTATGATATAAATAGAGCACTTAAATGCAAACCCTCAGCACTAGTTAGGCACACTTAAACGCAACAATAACTTTCCCAGCTATAGTGAAAATAGCTATTTTCACTGGGGCTGGTTTCACTCAGGTAAATGCTAGCATTCATTCACATGATCAGAACCACTAAAGAGAGGTAACCTATACTAAACTGGTAATGAGTCTAGAATTCTACCTGCTGTTTTTGTGGTCCATTGAAGGCACTTACTCGTCTATAGTTCTCTACCTGTGTCATTTGAGAGCCTGGTAAGCAGCCGTTTTTGAGATTTAGTGTTGACAGAGGCAATGAATGAATGAATGAATGAATGAATGAATGAATGAATGAATGAATGAATGAATGAATGAATGAATGAATGAATAAAGGAATGAATGAATGAATAAATAAATGATGAACGAAGTCTTTATTTTAACAAGTTACAGTTTTAAAATTAAAGTGACTGAATATGTTCTTATAGTACAAGGTTATATATGTAAAAATGGTATTAATTTATGCATGTAGTGTGTGTTGGAGTAACACTTTTTAATAACTAATTATCATTGTATTATTAGAAAATACACTAGCCGTGATATCTGTAGAAATAGGCGTTTCGATTACTATTCAGTGATCTTCCTCAGAATATGTATGAAACACATTTGATGACTTACGAGTGAAAAAGTAAACAAACGTGCGTATGTTAATTAATTTCTGGGTGTGTCCTATTACAGGGAACCATACATATTTCCTTGCCAGATCGACTTAAAATAGCTTTCATGGCTGTGATAGGGTAATTTGTTTTTTGTATTCACGTTTACCTTGTAATATCCTGGCAGATGGAATACCTATGCTGACTTTCAGAGCCACTTGTTCCTTAGTACTTGCTGGAAGTGGTAAGCACTTTAATTCCTGGGACCCCAACTCGTGACCTGTATGAGCTGAAATATATCGAACAACAATGCTACCATCTTCATATTCATCAGTAAACATTCTGGAAATGCAGGTCGAGTCTAACTTCCTGGATTCTTTCTGGTGATGACGCAATTTACTTGTTTTTCTTTGGTCTGTATTTACATGATGTGTCCCATTTCGGCAGCAAATGAAGTAGTAACGAGCTACAATATCTATGTATGATGTGTTATGTCAGTCAGGGATAATATAACAACATGCACAGTAAATTACCTGATGCTGAAGGCTTGTATGTTTGTTGAGTTTTTACATAAGCAGTATAAGTTGCCTCCTCTTCCATCTCTTTCCAGCTGTTAAATTCAGTCATAGATTTAAAATGCAATGTTTTACTTCCTAGAAAAAAAAAAGAAACCATATATTTAAGTAGTTAGCTAAGCATGTAAGTGTCATGCTTGCCTAATTTATCATCATGATACTCCTCACAATGATGAAGAAGCTCAGTACTGGTTCGAAACAACTTAACATCTCCACAGCTGAATGGGCACTGAAAGTTTCGGGTACATTGTAGATCGCTTTCAATACCATGAATATTTTTTTGATGAGTTTTTAGTCGATAATGTCTGGAATATTTTTTGTTGCAGCCAGGAAAGGTACACAAGTGGCCCTACAGACAGATATGTAACAACAAAGACTACAGCTAATAAATTATTGTAGCTAAATAAAATCTTATAATGGTACTGATATCACTGATACACAAGATGAATAGTATGTAAAGCATGTTAGTAGAATAACACAACCTCAGTATCAGAAGAAATTGAAGGCCCCACTGACTCCATTATGGTGCGGTCAGAACTAGGGTTGAAGTTCAGTGGCTGCGGCTGCTGGCCACCGAGGTCGAAGGTCACGGAGCTTCTCGTTCCATAGTGCCATTCTTAAAATTCTGAGCGGGCGGGAAAGTGCAGTTCCAAAACTCAATAGAAAAGTCTATGGGAATAAATAAAACCACACGTTTCCCGCGCTACACGCGGCGGGATTTAGTCACGCGGTCAAACCGGCCAACCACGTGCACAGTACAGCAGAGACAATTGTAAACAAAAAGCAGTCGTTAGTTTGGTGACTTCGTTTCTACCCTTCTGCTTGACATTCTGGTTCATTTTAGGCTCAGGACTTTGTTGCTATTCAAGGCTACTTAACAAGAGCAAGCTATAATGTGAGGTACGTTTGTAACACGGGTTTGCTTGTCACTCAGATTTTCATACCTGTTGAAATAGGGCCTATTTAGTTAGAAACTCAACCAATTTACTGTTTGCTTACCAAGATAATAAGATATACAATTCATCATAGACTCTATATGCCAATATTTGTGCTTTAGCTGTCCATTACTCCTCATGTCTATATAGGTACAGTTCTCTATGGTTATAGGGATGCTATTTACCACCCTCCAAATTCAACTGCTGCTTGTATCTACCACAATTTCATATCATCATAAAATTATATAACATTGTATATGTCATTATAAAATTATATTAATTAAGGGTGCTGCGACAACGCCCACGCACATATTCACAATAATTGGATTTTGGTTGCTAGGGATTACTAACTTTTTTATTGGTGTTTGTAGAGCTCCAACTAAGGGTGGATCCTAAAGAGTACTGCTAATGGACTAACTAAATAAAAAGAACGGGCCTTGAGAGCCTGTTTCGTTCAAGTTACGAGCTCCTCAGCCTCAAGTATATAATCCACAACTCCTCCGCGGGTGCCGTCGCTGACGAGCCCATTCTTCGTCTACTGCTACATTTGTTGATTGTCTTCAAAACCTTCGTTGTACTTTTTCTCAATTCTGCTTTGTTTTGTCTAGTTGACTGTGCTGATTTGATCCTCGCGGCAGCGCGCCCGAATTTTTTTCTTTCAAAAAAAATTGCAACGAACATTTTGTAGCTAAGGTCATAGTCAGCCTGTGTACGAAATTTGGAGTCATTTCTACTCGTAGTTTCTGAGAAGAAACACAAAATAGACTCCAGGACTAAAAATTAGTCCACGCGATCTTTTGGCAGAGACTTGATTACTTTCAAACCACACCCACAACAGATTCAATTAATTCCCGCGGGAAAGTGAGTTCCAGGTGCTCTCTAACTTTCGGGCGCCTACCGGGTTAGCAAACCAGTTATCTGGCCGCCTTTCCTTCTCGATGATAAGCCCTACTGAAACGAGTGTGAGGAGATTATTGTAGTCTAGTTAATAGTGTTTTTCTCGGCATGGTCAGGTAAGGGAAGCCTTTTATCAAGCTAGCTAGCTAGATGCATATTCAGTGTGTGTATGTACCTATAATAGATTAGTGAACCATTTTTGCTGCTGGAAAACTCTACAGTTTCAGTTTGTGTACAGTTTTCTGTACTTAGCTATTCACTTCATTTGTTTATTTATCCTTACTTAGCTAGCTACATCACAAAATATTCATCTATATTTAGCTGGCTATTTCAAAATATTTTTTATATAAAATAAGTATCATTATTATTATATACATTCATAAAAATTATCACTGGTCATCACAATACTGTAAAATAAAAAAATCATGAGTGATATATATCAGGAAGAAGTTTTGCACAAGAATAAAAAATTAAAATAATGGAGTCATTAGTGAGGTATTATTTACCTGTCAAAGCTTGGATACAATCTGGGAGCCAGTGTCGGCTCTAGGGAGAAACAATACTGATAAAGTAAGCCAAGAAATATAATATCAAACAGCTGCGCTCTTTACAACTTATAGCGGGGGCGGGGCCTAGGTTAGTTTTATCAATTGGTAGGCGGGAAGCTTTGAATTACCCGCGCAAGCTAAGTTAGCGGTTGTTTTTACTATTGCGAGCAAGGCGGATTTTTGTGGTTATTTGTGGTACTGCGGGTGCGCGCGCGTTGCTATGTCGCAGCACCCTTAAGTAAAAAAAATTATATAATTAAAAAAGTTGAAATTTAGAAAATATGTAAAATTATGAATAAAATGATATGAATGATTCAGTGTGAAGGACAAAGTAATACTGGAATGTGTGTGGCAATAGCTAAAGGTGTAGGTGATGTACTGGATTATTCACACTACTGTTGAGTACTTCAGAAATTCGTCACACCAAGAAAGTAAGAAGCTTTAAGCACACAACAATCAGACTTACTTGAGGAGGCGTTCAGCCGCGGTCCTGTGCTTCTTTTCCTCTAAGCTTTGTGCTACATTAGTAGCTCCAGATAACCCTCCCGCAACTTTCAACCAGTTTTAGCGCACAACTAGAAGCTCGTACAAACTATAAACTACGGGTGATTAGTTATAACTGGGCATATATTGAATACAGCCGCGGAAGAAACTGCCATAGCTTCTTTTTCATTTCAACAAGTAAACTTACGGTAATAATGCGCACCTTGGACCCGCCCCGTTTTTACTGTGGGCGTCGACGTTTTCGCGTGTTTGAGCTACTACTGTCATGTGACCTTAATTGGTCTCTGGTTTCGCCAAGTGCATTCCTCTTTTGCCACATTTGTGGTCGCGCCAACTCAACGTGGACATACTATAGAACCTGAAGCCATGCTACCGTACTTGTGCACCGTACTTGTGCACCATATGGCGGAGCCTACGCGCGAGTGAAATTGACCACGCCTACTGCAAGGGGTCTATACCCGTTATTTAAACGTTATCTTTGTGATATTCTTAAGCAAAGTAGTGGCTGTAACGCACAATGCTTTGACACAACTGGACACACACCTACATAAGACTTACCTTCACAGTTAGACTAGTGGACAATGCCTTTTCACTCCCCGTAACTCTTTGAATAAAAAAAAAATGCAGCAATAAAAAATAAGTCACACTATTTAAACGTTTTCTTTGTTTTCTCACTACTGAACATACCTACGCAAGACTTACCTTAGTGAGTAGTCTAGTGGTCAAAAATATGCTAGGGTCAAAGTACATATACATAATAATATTAAACAAACAAAATTATCTCTGGTTTTCAATTGTGTTCCACCTGAGAGTGGTTCGCTGGTTCGCTCGCTCGCTCGCTCGCCAATAACGTTTACCCGATTTTGCATTATCCTCCCCTAATATTGTCTCGCTCGCTTCGCTCACTCGCCAATAAACAAATATCCAGATTTTCAGACCCACCAAGTGGACCTATAAGGTTATATAGAAAAAGTGCAGGAAAGTTAAATCTGTACTGGTTCAAGCCAGGAACCTTCCACCAGAATGACCTTGAAGGTACTATAGAAAAAGATCAGGAAAGTTGAACTGTACTGGTGCAGGCCAGGAACCTTAAAAAGTACAAATTTGGCAAAACTTGGGCACACCCCTTATATTTAGCGCGCTTTTAAAAACCCCAAGCAACGTTATAACTATAATTGTACTTTAGTTCCCAGGGCTTAGTAACTTATTTCTTAATGTTGGTGGGGCCCCAGAGAAAATTCAAGCCTAAAATTACTAATTATATTAGATTTAGCACAACTATTTTGGCATCAATCTCCACCACACTCAATGTGGTCCTTCGGTGATAGGTTGTGAGCTCAATGCCCTTACTGTACCTTAGCAGAACTAAGATTGAGAATTACTCAAAATTACAAAATATTGTCCACCACATCGAAATGTTTTTGTCTCTGCTCCACTCCTGTTCCATTAAGCTTGTTCCCAATCTGTTATTTATTTGCTTGTATTAAAAAAAAGGTGGTAGACTTGTCTGTCCCAGTACTGTTTTTACCGTTGGAGTGCAGTCTGAGTCTTCTTGGTCGTTCTTTTATTCTATATCGTAGTAGAACAAGCACCTTTTGCAGCGTAGGCTCTGCTCAACGCGTAGCGTTTAGAACATGAGGAACACGTTATTATTGTTGCTCTCCAGAAATATATAATTAGTCAGAAAAATATTTAAAATAAAATTATACTAAGCTAGAATGATTTATAGGTAGGTACACTATTGTTTATGTAAATCAATGTCATTTTTCTATTTTTGTAGACAATAATCTTACAATAAAATCATATTCTTGAGCTCATTCCAGCTTGTTATTTAAGTTAATTTGCAGGAATATGCTTTTTTTATATTTTACTTACTTTAATTGTAGCAATTCTCATTTTTCATGTCGTCATGAATGAATCAGTGTATATATATCCTGTTCATCAAGTATCTTTACAAGGAAATTCAGTTACTATAACCTGCAAAAGCCAAACCTGGCCTCTGTGGGAAAAAGATGGGATACCCTTGATTATTAATTATACCTGGTGTTTAGTATTGTCAAATATTACGAGTAAAGACGCTGGGACATATTACTGTAGGGGACGTCGCAATAGCGAACCTTTTACCGCTGGATCTACTTTACTAGTCGGTATATAAATACACATATTATCCTTACACAAAACAAAAAGAAATCTATATTTTGTATTATTTCTACAGTAGAAAATCCCAGCATCCACATCCGCGTGAAGGGCAGTGTTGTTTTGGTTTAGCGATTCCAGACTTTCTTAGTTTTAGTTATTCATACTAAAAAAAATATCTTGAATGCCTTAGTTTTAGTTTTTTCCCCAAATTCTCCCTGAAGATTTAGTTAGTTTTAGTTTTTCTTCAATACCATGTAGAAGATTTAGTTAGTTATACTATCAATTATCTTAGTTTTAGTTAATTTATGTTGCCTCTCAAATTCTGCAATAATGAGACTCCTTAAAGAAAGTTGTTCATGTAGTTTTTCCAAAGAACTTCAAAAATGGCACGTGATAACTTGGGTATTATATAAATATATATTATTCATTTGATACAGGAGAATATCACGAGTCTGTTGGCTTAGTATTTACGCGAGTGCCGCAGGCACGAGCGTAAATACCGCCAATCAGACGAGTGATATTCTCGGGTATCCAATGGATAATAAATTTATTAGGTACTGCTCATGGGCGAATACCTTGGTAACAAGAAATTTACCTAGGGGGACGTAATAACCCAACGTAATAACTATGAACACAGGTGATATGGAAAAATATTGCCCTAAGCCACATCCTGTTTACTTTAATGCATTTTCTATGTGGCAACAGTTATCAGGCTCTGTCATTTACTCATCAATATAATTTATATCAATGTTAATAGCTCACCAAATTCAATTATCCAGTATAACAGCAGTAGCACCGCTCATAAACTATTCCAGGGGAACTATCAGATAACTGGATGAGGTCCCACTCAGCGCGCAATTAGAATACACAAATCCTGTTGTTTTTATAAGAACACAGAACGAGAGCCAGGCAACTGTTAAATGGCTGGATTCTTAAACAGCAAGTGAGCACAGTCTTAATTTGGTAGCCTACTACCACACCCTTACTACGGAAAGGATTGTTCAGTTATACAGTGTGCAATTTGGGTTCGTGTGACCTCACCTTTTTTCCTTCTTACGCATTCAGTACTAAAAGGTGCCACCAAGCGAGTTGACGACTTATAAACAATTGATTTAGTCTATCCACTGGTCACATATTACTTATCATTTTAGGCTAATAAGAGAAAAATTTGTTAAATTTTATGAATTTCAAATTTAAATATTGAAGAATACTCCCTCAGAATTTATACTGCATATAGCTACATAAATAGTATTAAAAATATACGGAATTCTTAGAAAAGAGCATAACTACAACATAAAAGAATGGTATCTACACTTCAATGTGCTGCTTTATTATCTATTTAGTGAACCATTACTGATTTAGTATTTTTTTGTAGCAGTACATTATTCTTAAACAGTGCCTCATTGTGCTGTCAATTGTTGGAATCTCTCATACTAACTCTCATATTTCAAGGAGTAACTACTTAGCTGACGTCTTGTACAACATCATATGGAGTCTATAATAAGCTGCAGCACTTCCATTTCAATATTTGATCCTTGTGTTCACAACATGAGAATGGCATGATTTATTATTCTAATATATTATTGTCTTTTGTCAAGTCTTTCAGTCACATACAATTGCAATAGTTTGCTACATTGCATGATAATCATATAAACATTTTCTAACTGCTTGGTGATCTCTATAACTGGTCTATTCATCTCTTACAGATTTTAGCAACATTTTTCAGTGTCTAATTGTTTTACAATCCTTCATGACACTCTGCTCAAATTTATAAGAAATACATCATGTGTTATTTTTTTGACTCTTGAACAAAGAATTGCTCGCAGTCATGTATTGTGACAGCCTCTGCATTTGACTACAAACATTACATATTCTTATGATCATAAAGTATACATTTGGGAAAGGATTTTTGTTCAAATTCGTACATGACTCTGGAATGCCTGCTATGTATGCTAATATGATACAATCATGAAATCTCTTATGCTGAGTACTACTTTTCACTTATATGGATGTGTGGTTTATCTTAATATGATACATTCATCAAATGTCTACTATGCCAGATTAATACATATCACATATGGACAAGGAAGAGAAAGCAATCAGTATAAGAGAGTAATTCTAACAGTAATTAGTGTGAGAGACAGAAATACGAATACTAGTGAGTGAATGAAAGCGTGAACTAGTTCAAATGTAAATTAGTATTTATGATCATAAGTTAGTTCTCTCTCTAAACTTTATGATTTGGACTTTTCTCTCTCTATTATTCTTTTGGTATCAACTCTCATTTTTGAAGGTTACTACCTCTACTAGTTCTTTTTGTGCTCACCGACTGCCTTTGATGTTGTTCTTGTAATTTACTATTAATAATATTTATTCGTAAATTGTATACACTTGGACTAATTCTGAAGGCGAGTCAAACGGCTGGAATTTACAACCCAGTCAAAGGTAGCTTTAGTCAGTTTATTTAGCCATCGGTTGGGTCAAGTCGGTGGTCTAATTCATTGGTGTTTTCATGCAGTGGCTTCAACAGACACTCTGCTTAATTTTATAAGAAATACATCATGTGTTTTTTTTTGTCTCTTAAACAAAGAATCCTCTTTTATATACCTGTGGTTTTCAACAATCGGCTAATAAAATTGCCATATTGTGATGGAAGACCCAAGGTAAGCATCTGGACATAAACACTTTTTATACACTGTTGATAATATTCCAAGAGTACTTCTATTCCATCTGCTAATGAACAAGTGAAAGTGTGATGTATTACATCTGTTGTATAACTAAGAATATTTTGAAGCATATAATAAGTGTATAGCTGCATTTTTTTTAATTTTTTAATCTATTATTTTAGCTTAATAGTCTTCCTCCCAGTTTCTTTTGTTGGTAACAAAATCTTATTAATGGTTAGGCTCTAAAATGTGCGATATTTTCTTTATAGTTGCTTGCGTTTTCAAGCCTCAAAAAGTTGTGGCATGTGGTTACTATGACATTGAAAAGTGTTCCCAATACGCAATTAAAACACTTGGCCATGCTTCAGCAGTTTTGTGTTTTTGTGTCAGGAGCTGCTTGTAATTTAGATAGTCAGAGTTATTTTAAATAATGTATTTGAATAACTTGTACACAATGGCTTGCCAGTATTTAAGGCAGTACCAGTGACCACTGATAACACTTAATAAATTTTATTATTTCTTCTACTAGTTTATAAGTTATAATTAATATGCTCAAGAAAATGCTATTTGTTTGAAACTTATCTTGTGCATATTCTTTCTTTTGCGTGATAATCATCGCCGTAATTTTACCTTCAATTTAGTTCTATAGAATTTTTTTAGTTTCCGTTAAATGGAAAGAGGAAGTTTGGGCTTATTGGATGTGACGCAATGGTCAGGTCTATCCAATGATCTTCCGGAAATGATACGAGCTTCGGCTCTAGAATTCTGAACAGACATGGCTGCAATAACTGCTGGGGTAGGAGGACCACTTTACGCTGATGTGGATAATAGTCCAAACTCCATTCCAATGATACATAATGAAGCCTACGAGAGAACTACAGTTGGGACATCAAGAAGTGGAAAGCTTGTAGTTAACAGTGAGCAGCCTAAGGAGCTTCCTGACTCTAATAAGAAGACTCCATGGATTACAGCTGTAGTGTGTGCATTTCTAGTACTACTGGTTATATTTTCATCAGCCATGACTTCATGGGCTGTACAAACTGCTGTAAGGAGTCAGACAGATAGTGCAGGTAATATAAAATGTATGGCTATTTCACAATATTATAATCAAGTAAGTACTGATACCTACAATTAGAAGAAGTAATAGGTAGCAGGTGTATTGTGGCCTTAGGCTAGCTATAGTGTTGTTTTTAATATTAATCATGGCTTCAGTTCTTTTTGTAGTTGTATTTTGCCTTTTTTTCACATTTCACTATGGATCAGACGTCACTAATTTCAATTTAACTAGGAGACAAGAAAATAGCTAATCATAAGATATGAGGTAATACCACCATAGGCAAGAAACAGAATGCATTAAGAATTTGTGGATTGTCATAACTAGCTAATTCAAATAAAGAAATCTGTGCCATGTTAGTGATTTCTTCAACTTCAACCTTCAATGTAACTGGTAATCAACCCCACACATAGAGTGATTAGTCTACAAAGTATGGATAGAGTAGGACTTATCCAAATAAATTTAACACAGTATAACCAGAAACTCATTATGTAGTTTATTTTGTTTTGTTTCTTTATTTAAATTAACATTATATCATAACACCAATTGTTATCACAGCCTGTACTACAGTAAATTATAACAATAAATGTTTTCTAGCCTTCTATTACAGGCTAACTTTAATAAAATTTTGGAATGAATATTATGATCTTTTAACGATGTCTCTTGTTTTGTGTGTAGAAACTCAGCGTTTGGCTAAGGTAAGTGTATCTGCAGTACTTCTTTTTTATTAACATGTATATGCTACTTTAATGTTGATGATACCAGTTGTGATAGTAAATATCACATAAATGCAATGAAGATGTGTCCAATAGATGCAATTCAGTCATGCATGTAGGCACCATAAGTGGTGTGTAAGGGATACAAGTCAGATGCAATTGAATATATACAATAAACATGTCTGTAATTGTCGAGGGAGTAAAGCTTTCCAGAGGGTCAACACAAAGTATATTAAGAAATACTGCTTTGTATATAATTTGTGAGAATGTGTACCAGTTTTTTTAATATTGATCATATGTATTTGTTGTTTTTCTTTTGTTTGTTGTTTTTGTTGTTGTTGTTGTTGTTGTTTGTTGTTTTTTGGAGATCTTCCCCATCGACAGAATATTTGTTCATTGATCTTATACCAATATCATTCAGCAAAATTTAATTGTTTACCACCTCAAATGTCTCACAAGTCTGAATTTTGATGACACAGCTTAGTCTTGCAAATTTACCATTCTTGAATTAGTGGCAGCAGTAAGTTAAGACAGTTTATCCTAGTGACATACCCTACACAACCCTCAGCATATAGTACTATTAATAATGGTATAAACTGTTGTTATGTAATTCACACAAGTTCTCTGATACCAGAATACAAGAGAGTTATCATGAGAGAAAGCTTACTAAAACTTAAGAAAAACCTAATTTATCTTATTATCAAGTTCTGACCCTTCAGGTAAGGAAGTTTCAATCTATGATTTATCTTGTTTAAAATGTGTAGAATTTATATTTATTTGTACAATAGCAATATGTGATTATTTGCTATCTGATGACAGACACTGACCTGAAAATTTGTTAAATAAATCATTAAAGACTGATGGTGGAAAAAAAGTGCAAACAATTATTTCAGTAGAATGTCAGTTATCTGAACTTCATTATCTAAAGACTATAGTACCAAACACCCAATATCTAATAGTAGCACACCATAACATGAACAACTGCTTGACCAGGCCACTTCATTAGTGTGTTTATAAGTAGTGTTCAGTTTGTGAAACATTTCAGTTAAACACCTCACTGTCCCAACTTGTTAAAATAGCTGACTTTCTACGGTAAATGTAATTTAAGATAAATTAATGTAAATGTAACCAACTTGCTTCAGCTATAAGTATTTGCATCCAATCGTTGATTTGTTCATTTCTTATTTATTTGTAGGATTTGAACAATAGATTGTCATCTCTGCAAGCTCAGTTCGAACGTTTAAATGTAAGTTACATTAAAGTCTGGGCAATGATAGGCATTTCATTAAATTTATTTAAGAACCACTTAATTTTAGAGTAAGTATACTCATTATTCTGAAGAGTGGTGAAAAAATGTTCATCCGTGGATGCATCATAAATTAGAATACAAATCAAAATTTACATTCTAAGATATTGCTGCATGCTGCTACCCGCAAAGAAAAAATACAATAAAGTGAAATATAAATGAAAAATAAAAACAAAAATTGGTTCCAATTAAGGCTTATAGTTAGGCATCCATCTTAATTTAAATTTAAGGTCATTATTTTTGATTTTTTTGACACTTTCTAAAATTTTATTTTAACTGAATGTTCTTCAAACCCTATCACTATACTGTCAATGAGACATATAAACAACTCATGTCAATGACTCTATAGCTGTATATTGTGTAGCTAATATATGCTAGCTGTTGTAGCTACGAAAGCTAACAACGTCGATAATCAAGATGTTTGTCAAAGGTAAATCGTTATATTTCGAGGACAAGTATGATACACATGGACACTGATTGTGAGAGTAAAGAATCCCGTGACTAATGAGTGAATGAGGAGTGATGTATTGACAATGACATAATGAATGATATAATGATGCAAGTTCAAAGTTCGGTAGCTAGCTCCACTACACTTTTATGAACCATCTGGCTTCATACAGTCTAGACTATCATGACATGCATTTATGGAAATTATTTATCATTGTTATTCATAAATTTTTCGTTCATTAATTTATTTATATAGTAATAGGAAATTTTTCTCTTTTTAACAGCCAATATTTTTAATTATAAATTAACCCGAAGTCCTCTTCAGGAGTCAACTGAGGTTGAACTCTCCATGGTGATATAATAACACAAAGTAAACAGCAAGGGCACGCTTACTTTTATTATATCCTGGAGGGTGATTTGTACGCAGCATGGACAGCCAGCATCCTGGAAGCTCTAAACTTATGTCTCTATTAAACTTGTTGTTGTCAGGTGTCATCTGGTATGTGTAGAGCTTCCTTGATCTTCAATTCATGATTCTTACTGACTCTGTCTACAACTCTTACCTCTTCCCATTTATTGGGGTGATGCTGCGGCCAAAGCATGTTCAGCAATGGCTGAAACCTTCTCATCACCTCTCTTACAAGCATCCTGATGTTCTTTTACTCTCTGCTCAAGCATTCTAGTAGTTTCACCTAAGTATGACTTAAATGCTGTTTTGATGTCAAAGTCTCTACACACTCTCTGAATGCTCTCACTCAATCCTGCTATGTACGGAATAGTAAGAATCAAACCTTTCTCTTGCTCAGTATCTGTGTGACCATTACAAGGTAACTCTTTAGAGCCTGCACTAATGGTTGCATTGTCATAACCATTACTTTGAAATATTTTGTGTAGTCAAATATACTATACCTATCACCATATTTTAATGTGCCAATAACCAATTAAAATTTTTTGACTTATGCTAACAGATATTAAATAGCTCTGGTTGTAGAAGGGATAATAGTAGGGTTTTTGTTTCTCTGTATTTGTTATGTTTAATTTAAAACTTAACCCGATGTTTCTAAATTTTGCTGACATCCTATTCATCAGGTTAAGTATTAATTAAACATTAATGGCCTTAAAAAAAAGCTGCTTTTTTATTATTATTACAGCCAAGAACAACTGACTCATTGGGATGAATTTAATGTGTGTGTGTGTATGTGTGTGTGTGTGTGTGTGTGTGTGTGTGTGTGTGTGTCAGGAGTCAGTTATTAACCCAGTCATCTCTCCTACCTCTGGTTCTACTCAAGTTGCTCCTACTATGGCAGATGAAATGATCACACCCACTTCCCCTGTCATGAGTGCCACGCCTCCTCCTCCCATGATGGAGGATGTGTCTATAACTCTGTCTAACGTCAGTCTCTTCATGGACTGTTCCACTTCTATAGAGAGAAGATGTACTATAGGGACCAGTGAGGCTCAATGTACCACTGGATTTGGATTTACTTACCAGAGACCTGGGGTACAATATATATTAAATACTGCACTAATCAATTAATGAGGTTAACAAGTTCTTGTATCAGTATATAAGGTAATTTACTTTTGGCATTGAATTGTTTCCTCAGTTTAAGTTGTTGGTAATTTATGTCACAAGTGAAATCTCCTGTAGTATCAAGAGTAGTTAGATAAAAAGGCATAGAATTACTTTTCACAACATACACTAGATAATCTACAGTGAAAATTCTCCACAGCATAATGCCTTGGATCAGTGGAGTATAACATTCTCTGGTAATAATAATAAACTTTTTAAACATTGAGTATTAGAATCCTGCAGATAATATTATCCAAATGCTTCACATTAAGGACATTTTAAATTCTACATGTAATATAGTCTATACTTCATGCCTGAAGGGCAAGGTATGACATTGTGTTTAGTTATCAATGAATCAACACTGTACTATAAATATATATTATTCATTTGGTACAGGAGATTATCACAAGTTCTACCTTAGTATTTACATGATTGCCACAGAGGCAGGAGTGTAAATACGGGCAATCTCTCAAGTGATATTCTGCGATATTAAATGAATAATAAATTTACTTACGTGAGCACAAATCGCAGGCGAGCTTAAAACTACACTATTGTTAATCATTTGATTTTAAATTCTAACACTCAAGCTACAAAAAAAAAGTCCAATATACGATAAAGGGGATCCAATGCCATGGTAACCATAACAAAACAAATCACATTATTTAAATGTTTTCTTTGGGATATTCTTTAGCTAAGTAGTAGTTGTAACGCACAATACTTTCACACAACTGAACATACCACACAAAACTTATCTTCATTGTTAGTCTCTGGACAATGAATTTTCAAGTAATTACTGTTGCGTTGAAACAGCGTACTAACTTACCACTGCCACTAGTTCAAGTAGAAATGGAACTCCCGTAAGTTTTTGAGATTTAACTGCACTGGTAAAATAATTCAAAGAGGTAAACAATTCAATTTCTATGGAGATATGGGTAATGATCGATAAACTGGAGGATTACGTTTAGTGACATTTGAGAAGGGGTCGAAGACTGAGCTAACACGAAAATATGCGAGGATCAAAGTACAAAATGACATTCGTACATTCACACACATATAGATAAACAAACAAATATCCCCGATTTTAAATTGTGTAACCCCTGAGAGTGTCTCACTCGCTCCGCTCGCTCGCCAATTAAGTAGTGATCATGTGTGAATACCATACTAAAAAGTTTCTTGTGCAATAAACACTTGTATAACCTAAGGGGATGCAATAACCCAACGTGATAACTCTGAACACAGGGGATATGTAAAAATATGGCCTTAGCTGCACCCTATTTACTTTAATGCTTTTTCTATGAGGCAACAGGTATTAGGTGCTGCTCAGTGCATAATATATGATGATCTCGAGGGTCACGTACATAAAAATAACATTGTGAAGATATCTAGCATAGAATCAAGATATTATATATATATATATGACATGCTAAAAAATCTCCAAAGCTATATCTTGAATAGCTGCGAGGACAAACTTAATGTTAACTAAATCAGTAATGGAATGGGCTATATATTTCTAATTTTGGAGTCAAAAAAATGTTGTTTAGCCCAAGAAGATTTTTGAAGTAGAAAGTACAGACATAAGAAGTGAGACTAGCAAGTACTTCATAATGTACATTTAAATTGTAAACAATTCTAAATTCACAATAGCACAAAGCGTAGGTGCAAATTATTTGAGCAGGACACCCATGATTTTGAAGTTCTTTTCCTGGTTCACCCGAAGTACTTACCCACCTTTACTGCACAAACTAAAAACTTGGCGTAACCAAAAACTAAATATGCTATTTGCCAGAAGTCTTGCACATAAACAAATAAAACAAATAGTGTCATTAATATGTAGTTAGCTCATCCAGTCTTGCATTAATTGTATATAGAGTGCTAAATACCTGAGTAAAGATAGATTAGTTTCATGTAGTGTTGCTAATAAGGCAAGAGGTTGATAGTTGTTCTGATTTACTACCACTTAATAATTTCTTGATCCTTTCTTGTTCATTGCAGACAAATGGTCAGTACCATTAAAATTAAATTCATGGGTGTGCTCTAAATAGCGAGGTCAAACCAAAGTACAGGATACATTGTCCCTATTTTTCATTTCAGAAGCTGAGCATAACACACGATGACCTAATACTTATTTTACTATCAATAGAAGTCACATTGGTAATTGAAATTAAAATAAAATCAGAAATTAATATTTTCTGAGCACGTGCTATTTTAGTCTATATAGTAAGTCCCTATGTCTTGTTCGCTCTGCAATACTGCCCAGGTGTGAATCTGGTTAAGTGTGTAGTGATCTGCACATCTTCTAGACTTGATATAATTATGATTAACAACCAAAGTATTGTCATAGTTAACTTGTTAGTGCAAACAAATTTGACTAAAATGATAGAAATCAAATGTGCTAATATTATTAGTGTTTAGTCTTTGTATGGTAACATGTTATATAGGAGTTCATCATGGACATATCCTGTGTGAGGGAGACTCCAGCTAGTTCAGATAACAATCCCCTATCCTGGGTTCTCTCTATAGACAGTACTAACAATGAAGTAGAGTGTCTGTGTTATGTGGTGACATCTGTTACTGGAGCAAGTACAGTACGTCAACCAGAGACATGTGGACTCAGAGTGACTCGATGCAGTACATTCTCTAGTATCACATCCACAGCCACCATTACCAGTTCACCATAAAGTGTTGAAAAATGTCAGGGTGAATGTGAGGGCATGTGTGTGTGTGTGTGTGTGTGTGTGTGTGTGTGTGTGTGTGTGTGATCAGATATTTTTGGAAAATAACTTTCAGAAATCAAGCTTATTTAAAGTATGGCTAAGTGGTATTAAGAAAATGTCACTATTATCCATGGGTATAAATTTGCTCACACTAAACACACATTGAGTGTGAACATTTATCACGACCTTTATTAGTTGTGACTTGCCACGCCTATTCTCAGACCCATTAATTCTGAATGTTGTATACTATTGATATATGTCATCATATCTATTATTTAGGAATGTATGTGGGTGTGTTAAAAGATGCACACACTAATGCCATGATGCCACACCCACTTTCCCCATTATACGAGATGTGTCTCACTCGTCCAACGTTGGACTGTGCCATTTTATTTTCATTAGCTTTACTGTGAGTCTGGCAGAATATCAGCCGTACCTTACAATCAGATAAAATATAAATATAGTAGTTTTTATGGTTAGCAGCTATAGTTGTAGCAAGTTTATATAAAATCGCTTGCTGGGTAATTGTGGTGTGATGATTATTCTGTTGTGTGATAGCTACTCTGGAGACGAATATCCAAGGGATGATTAGGTAATGAATAATGATATCTAGTTTTGAGTTTTATAACCAAACTTGATATAGCTATTAGCTGTAGCGAGACTGGCTACACTGTAGAGTTACTCACTTCACTGATATTTAATTCTTGCATTCGATAAGACCCACATAAAAGCGCACACACCTACAATCTAATCATAATCACGAGCATAACTGACACATAAAGCATAATGATAATGTACTCTGATATTGTTACATTAGCATTCTAATCGAAACTCACATCTTTGTTTCAAAGGTAACTTTTCTTGAGCTCCTGGTTCTGAATGTTTATCTCTCCCTGCAAGTATATATGCTGGATGCCATTAGTTGGGCACATTTAATTCTCAGACCCATTAATTCTGAATTTTGTATAATATTGATATAAATACTAGTGATGTGCTTGAGCACAAATGGCGAGCGAGCCTAAAACTACACTATTGTTAAACGATTAATTTTAACTTCAACAATCAAGCTACTAAGAAAAAGTCAAGTTTAAATTACGTGTATAAGGTAAAGGGGATTCAATGCCATAGTAACCACTCCCTGCAACAGTTAGAATTGAAAAGAAAAAAAAGCTACAAAAACAAGTAGCATTATTATTAAGTTTTGGCACAATACTTTCCCACACAACTGAACATACCTACACAATGCTAGGCTTCGTAGTTACTCTAGTGGACAAAGAATTTTCAAGCAAAGACAGTTTAGTAGGGCTGAGGATTCAGTTTAGTGAAGTTTTGGATAGGGTTGAACAACGAGCTAACACCACAATATGAGAAGGTCAAAGTACAAAATGACATACGTAATAAACAAACAAACATCCCCAATTTTCAATTGTGTTACCCCTGTAAGTGTCTCGCTCGCTACGCTCGCTCGCCGAATCACCATATCTATTATGAAAGAATGTATGTGTGGTGTGTTAAAAGATGCACACATAATGCTATGATGCCACACCCATTATACGAGATGTGTCTGACTTGTCCAATGTTGAATTGTGCCATTTTATATAGGCAGCTTTACTGTGAGTCTGGCAGAATATCAGCCATAACCAGATAAAATAGTTAGTATAATATAGTTCTAGCAAGTTATATAAAATCACTTGCTATGTAATTATTGTGTGACGATTATTATTCTGGAGACCAATATCCAAGAGATGATTAGGTAATGAATAATGATACCTAGTTTAAGTTTTATAACCACATTTGATATAGCTATTAGCTGTAGAGTTACTCACTTCACTGATAATTAATTCTTGCATTTGATAAGACACACACCAAAGCCAACACACCCACAATCTCATCATAATCACGAGGATAACTGACACACAAAGCATAATGATAATTTACTCTGATACATTAGCATTCTATTGGAAACTCACATCTTTGTTTTAAAGGTAACTTTTCTTGAGCTCCGGGTTCTGAATGTTTATCTCTACCTGCAAGTATATATGCTGGATCCCATTAGTTTGGGCACCTAAGTCCTTCACAATGGTGCAGTTTTTCCCACAATAGAGGCAGTATCACTAGGGTTGATTGGTAATCACTTCGGTAGTTTCTAGGCCTGCCAGATTATTCTAATAGACATGAGTTAGCACAGTGTAGTAATTCTAGAATAATAAAATATTTACGAGAATAATAAGGTTGTACAAGTTGCCGATCACCTTGCTGGAGGTGTGGGATCCCTTTACCAATCAACTTAGTTACAAATAAAGTCATATAATTGAGAAAACATAATATGACAATTTTTAGAACAAAATTGATGAGAATTTTGATATAGCAGTTTCATTGTTAGTTTTCACGGTACTAGCTATAGTCTGATGAAAGTGGTTGCATTGCAGCCAATGTGTGTGCATGTGTGGGTGTGCATTTATATGAACAAAGCGTGGCAATAATAATTATGTCAATTAATGATTGTAATAATCTTACACTACACACAATTACTCAATGCAGGAAACAGGTGTATTATACATGTTATAAACCAGTGGATAGCCCCTTCAATTGTACAGTGATGACATGTGTTCTTAATTAACCCATCTGTTCCAAGGGAGAGACAGCAAATTAAAATTAACTGGGTGGGGAGCACTGAACTATACCAAGTCAGCAACTTTCTTTTCTTATACAGTATAGCATAAAGCAGCGAAGAACTGAGGGCGTTCAAGCCCTCCCTGCTCTCCTGTGTCTCTTCCTGTACATATCTGTTACATAATGTTTTTGTAGTTGATTTTTGTGGTCTTCATAAATATATGACTAGTCAGGTATACTGCCACAATAATTATATTGACATTATGAAACTTTATGTCATATCTTTCAGCCCTAGAATGAAGAAAGCATGTGTGGGATGTCCACTTGAGAATCGGAGGATATGCTATAACTGTTTAGGAGTGGATTTAGCACTAACAATAGTGTCAAGTCAAAATATATTATTTAGGTCAGAACTTGTTTCATTCATTATAATAAGAATTAATTGTTGATAACAATTGACCAGTTGGATGTAGGAAGGAAGAGCATAGCATCCTGTTGTCCTGTGAACTTCTTGCTTGTATAAGTACACATTTGTGCATTAAGACTCCCTCTCTCCCTGGACCCTCCCACGCTGTTAGTCACATTTATTTATCTATATGCATGTAATTGTAGCTATTGTTCCAATACCTGACCATCGTTTCTGTCCTAGTTGATTCTGTCAGATCACAACCAGATTATAAACCCCATTGAGCAGACTTGTGTATTCTCAGAAGTCTATTATAAGTATTTTAAAAAGTGAGCTAATTATAGCCTATTGTAATATAAAATCAAAACTAATCAAATTGTGACTGTAACAACAAAGAGATGAAGTCAGTGATCTATTAAAATATCCTAGTTCACATGCAATTAACCATGTAATATATATATATATATATAATAGATATATAAATTAGCTATATTTGTATAGATGTTTATAAATACCTGTATATAATTTTTCATATTATCATATATTATTTCAATTAAAAATAATTATAATTATTATACCTAATTACAATGCCCATCAATTTAGAATAATTTCTCAGCTATAATATAATATACCCAGTCACTTTTATAGTGGGTCCTAGTGTTGTTTAATTTGTTGTTGTTGTTGTTGTTTTTGTTTTTTTAGTTAATTTAAAAATGGTCTGCCTCTCATTATGCTTTTTAGGAAAAAAAAAACTAGTCAAAAACTATTAATATGAGAAGAGTGTAGCTATATGGTAACAGAACACTAGTGAATATACTGAATATGAGAAGAGTATGATAAAATAACTAGAACTAAATCTAAACTATTTTACTAACACTGAAGTAAATGAATGTTTGAACAAATATAATTTTGTCACAAATCAAATCACAGTTGATAATTGGATCAGGTGAAGACCCAATACCTTCCAATTCTTGATTGTTGCCCTCAACTCACATCAAGTGACATAAATCCCAAAAAATGACATTAAGCCACCTGACTAAAGTCAGTGACGTGGCTCGGCTTCAGTTCAACAACAGAAAAAAGCCAGACTATCAGATGCAATCATAAAACTCTACCATGAGTTCAATTGGCTAGTACAAGTGTTGACTTCAGTATCAATACTAAAGTTTGCTCCGAATAGTATGCTTTAAATCTAAGTGTGCGTAACGCATTGGTTTAGCTGCACGTGAGTTCCTTTAGAGATAACCGGCAGAATCAGGACCGTGTAGAGCAATGGCTGAAGCGGGAGCGTTTCAGAGTGAGGACGTTGAAGAAGACCATTACTCTATTCCTATGCGCAAGAATGTATTTTACGAAAACAATAATATAGGGGAAGAAAAGGACACGTTTCATTTACGCGAGAACGTGTCCTATGTAAAAACCACTACTACAACTCAGCAGCGGTCTCGTGCTATCGTAGTGGATGCTGATGGCCCGCAAACAGTGTCTGCATCTTCCACATCCCAGAAAAAGCCAATGGGGAAATTTTTAATTTGTGCTTGTGGGCTGTTGTTGGTACTGCTGGTACCACTAGCAGCATTGGCCATGGCAACCTGGTCTACCATAATTTCAGAGAGATTTCAAAAGGAAACTACAGGTACTTAATATTAATGATAGTTTATTGCAGTTTGGACTAATTGTATTACCTTTTATGTAAGGTAAGAGTGACAGGGCTATGAATGATTTGACATGATAATATATACTCATTTGAGATAAATAATTGTAACACTCTAATCATAAATTCACTTGCCATCATCAGTTCACTTTAATGAAATATTTCAGCTAGGAAAAAAATTGTATCATGAAGCTGTACACTGTTATAGTACTTAACATTTGAATGATACAATAGGAGAAGCTGAATCCACTGAAGTATTTTATATCTGTAAGTTAAACTCATCTCAGGAACACTTCAGCACTCCTTTATTCTTTATAAAAATGCACATCTTTCATATAATTATTTAGGTATGTTCTATCATTTTTTCAGGAACTCGATTTAGAATTGCTCATTTCCCAGCATATGCTTTCTTACTTCACTATTTTATGAAAGTTGAGATTGAAAGCAAATAAAACTGTTCAAAGACACCGAATTACATAACATTCAGTTTAGATTTACTCTCTTTCTGGCATAAACAGATTAGAAATTTCCACAGCCATAACCTCATGTGTAAGCTCATATCCACATATGTTTTGGTGACTGTGTTTTATAAGCATTAAGCTGGACACACTGTACTAAAATGTCCTTTCTTGCTATTTAGAGAAAATGTTTAAACAAGGTCGAGAGTAATTTGTGAGTAAAATAATTAATAATAAATCTGGCATCTTATCTGATATAATTTGTGCTGTTGGGTGTAAAGTTAAGTTAATACAAAATGAAACTTAAAACCAAATCAGTTTTCCATTTGAATGTATAACAAAATTACTGTTGGGAACTTCAGACAAAATTGAGATAATGTGTTTTTGGGAATCCATGCCATGAGATTGTATAAAATATTGAGTTGACATAAGATAATAATAAATAGCAATGGACAATGGTACAGTAGTAAATGCAATAACTCTGGATAGCAATACTAAATAGACCACTTGTTACAAATAATTATTTTGTGTACGAATTGGGGAAAAAGTCTTTGGTTTAGAGACATCACTTACACTTCTCTGTGTGCAAGCAACTTCTGTTAAAGTGATTAATGCCTTCAGCTATGACTGAACATTGTTATCATCCTTGTTTTACTTACCTTGTGTGTGTGTGTGTGTGTGTGTGTTTTGTGTGTGTGTATGTGTGTGTATATGTGTGTGTACAGAATCTCAATGTATTACAATGGTAAGCTATGGAAAGTGGCTTTAGAAAAAATGTATGATAAATACTCATATAATTTTTTAATGGATATGGCAAGCATGAGTAGAATACACTGCAAAAATTATATGTCTAATTTCACCTTGGGTATTTGAAATATGATACTGATTGAGTGTTCAAATAGTATTAAACAAAATATAATACTTAGGCCTAACCTAGATATACAGTATAATGGAGTGGATGATTTCGATCGTTCCTCACTACCTCCAACTTTTATATGCAAGAAAATCAAATCACTTACTTCTAGCAGTGGTTGCTAGTTGGTTGCTAGTTATGTGACTACTGGCTGCTAGTCATGTGACTACTGGCTGTTAAATGATGTGACTACTGTCTGCTGGTCTGTGACTACTGTCTTCCGGTCATGTGACCACTGTTTATACCTGTACAATGTGACTATTGATTTTTTTTAAATGCCAAAATTTGCACTCACAACTGGGTTTTAATTTCGTATGGCACTCTCAAAACTAAATGTTTGCAAGTTCAATCTACTGTGACACATGTCTGCTGGAATGAGTTGTACCAGGCAATACTCTCATTGTTCTCATGACAGACACTTTATCTTCAATCAATGCTATTATAAATGATTCAGCCTGTGCTGTTCATGTTTGTTAAACTCACTGAAACAAATGTAAATAACACAGAGATTTACAAAAGTCCATTCAATATGTGATGATAACTTTCCTACTCTCCACAAATTTATTAAAATTTATTAACGTGCTATGGAGCCTTTATGTTAACATCATGAAGTAGTGAGTCACTTTAACTGTAGTGCAAGGGAGAGTAGCTACATTATTACAAGGACTGCATTGTATGTTCATGCAAGTGAGTCTCTCTCGTGTTTTTTTATCCACATTCAATATTTCTGATTAAACTTACCACTCTTTGTTTGTTTACATATTACTTTCAACTTCTGTTATCTTTGTTTGATGTTTGTGCTTCTCTTGCTTGTTTGCCCACACTCTCTTATTATTAATTATCTAAACATCATGCATTTTTGTTTTCCATTCAATTTATGTCTACTTCTATCATGCAGTGCATTACCACATTCATCACAACTCTATCTCTAAGAATTATATACACCAGTAGCTAGTTATCATAGCAATTCAGCTATAGCACTTTCAACCTCTGTTAAAGTTTGCATTCTTTACACCCTACAGTTAACCCTCCAGGCAATGGGCAGTCCAACAACTCTGTTGGAAGCCTGTTCCTAATTGTTCTCCAGTTAATCTTTTCTACCAATTATTGTCCTTCACTCTAGTGGCAAGTGCATTCTTTGACAAAGTAGAGGAACAATCACTTGAGTTTCTGCCCAGCAATGTTATCTATACATTATGCCAGTGGATGATATAGAAATAAACCACACCCACATATAATGTAACACTTTTAGACATCGCTATTGTTCCCCACTATTAGTAGAATACACTTAGGATAATATTGGCATTTAATAGAATAGTAACGACAATCCCTTAGCTGGAGGTGTGACATCCCAAGCTAATCTACTGACCAAACTACCCCAAGGCAAGTGAGGAATTAGAGGCATCAGTTTCAGTTTTTTTAAGTTTACACAGTACTTTAGTCTGTCACTTCACACTTTCTTTCTCAGCATTCTTTTACTCATTAGATGTATAAATACAGAACTGGAGTGTTTGTTTACCTGCTGGTTGTCGTAGCTCAGTGGAAGAGCGCTTGTGCATTGAGTAAGCGGTCTTGGGTTCGATTCCTGGTGGCGACCAAATATTTTTAATTGTTAAAAAAAGTTTGTGAAAGAAAGAGAATACATCTACTTTAGTATAGTGAGTAAAGTAGTGGAACTGCAACCAACATCTAGTGATCTTAATAACTTCTCCTGGTTTTCTTTTCCTGAATACTCACACTGTTGACCAATTGCCAACTAGGACTATTGAAGCATTGTGCTGCAGCTGAGTATACTATTCCACTCAGGACCCAACTAGCTAGCTGTGTGGTGGAAAAGGCATGCAAAGACCTCCCATAATGATCAAGTGTTTGAAATGTTTCTTCTGTTAATTCAAACATCTTCTTCCACTGTGGAAATTCCACATTACAATTGTTAGAGTTTACTTGTTAGAGTTTGTAAATTGCTATGTGACCCAATGTCTACATATTTTCTTTGGTGTTAATGCTGTCAAAAATAAATCCCACTAGATCATTAGCATTGCCAATCCTTTTACTAATTGATAAAACCCTTTGTACCTCCAAAAACTTCAAAAACATTTGTTTTTCTGGTGATACCCAAGATTTGCTGATCCTCTCCAAAATACCATTGAAGCGTTCAAAGGAAAAACACCAAAATGCTGGTAGAGGGCCGAAATCGAGTAAACATTCTTTTAAATGCAGTGACATATGCATATTGGGAGTGCAGTACTCTGTTCCATACAGACTTTCAAAATGCTTACAAAATTCGATAAGAAGAATATGTGCTTGCTCTACTGAATCCCAAGAGAGTATTGGCTGGCCCAGCTTACACCAATTTGATGATAATACACAACTTCAAAATATTCCTTATACTTCCTGTTGTGTTGACCAAATCAAAGCTGAGAAACTGCCACATCAAAAACTTACTCCTCCCTACAAGGAAAAGTATTTAAATAATGTAGACTTTTCACATCTCAAGTTATGTATAGCATATCCATCAAAGACTCTGGAGGTGGTGTCAAGGTTTTACAAAGAGTACAGAAATGTTGTAATTAACAGTGTACAGTTTACTTCCAAAATTTCACGTTCGCAGAGGTCTTCAGTAATTGCAGCTTGATGGCCAGGTGCTATTGGTATTGATTAATCAGGTGAAAGTCCACTTAGAATTGGATTAGTCAACTCATTCATTGAAAATGAAGTCACTATTACACATTCTGATGGATCATTAATCTCTAGTGTGACTCACAATTTGATGCATATTCAATGATATGGAAGCCATCCAATGCAAGATTTTATTAATTCATCATTCTTACCAGCACAGTGTTGGATTGTGACTCTTGTGCTTCCTTCATGCCAGTCAGTAGAGTTCTGTGTCAGTGCGCTGTTTCATCAACCGCTACTCTTTAATTTGATTATGGTGAAGATAATGTAATAATTGCCATACCCCTTTATATCTATTTGAAGTATAAGGTTAATTATAACTGTAGTATGAATGAGATATGAGGGATTGTTTATACTTCCTTATACTGTACTTTTTTCACAGTGTATGCTTTCAAATCTTAGAGGTTTGATGGTTTTAATAGCATCTAAATCCTCTTTTATATACCTGGTTTTCAATCAGCTAATAAAATTGCCATATTCCCATCCGGACATAAACATTTTTTGTACACTGTTTTTTGTACACTTCCAAGAGCATTCCTATGCCGTCTGTGATGTAGAAATTACTTGTAGCTGCAAATTTCTTTCCTTATCCTAATATTTTACTATCATTTTTGCTGCATGTTCCACAGCCATTCCTCAAGTGATGGCTAACTCATTAAAACCTAAAAAAGCGGATGTTGTTAGCTAAGGGCATTGACAACCCAATCCATAACCAGAACTTCCCTCAGAGGTCTGGAGGTTTTTGAACTGGTCTATGTATTAATGCCACCTGACTTCTTTATAGTGTAGTAGTATATAAAAGGTCAAGCTATGCAAGACTAGGAGTAGCTATGATTTGTTCTAATCTATAGGAAGCAATAATTTTATTAAAGTGGCATCATCAGTTAACATCTGAAGGTTTCTTAACTTTTAATATGCTGCAAAAGTGATTTTGTTGTACTTAACAAAATAGAAGTTGATAATTATTTAACAAGAAATAAATGTGTATCATTTACTCAATATTATAATGTATATCAATATTCATAGCTCACCAAATTCAAATATCCAGTGTAATAGCAGCAGCACCGCTCATAAACTGTTCCTGAGAACTATAAGATAACTGAAAGTGGCCCACTCAGTGCGCAATGGAATACACAATTCCAAATTTAGTTTTAACAGCAAGGACGTACTTTAATGACTATAATATAGTCTTGAAGAATATTATTCTTCAAGAGGAAGTGAGCACAATTGTAACTCAATTGTTCAGTGCAGTGCTTAGAAGAAACATATTGTTAAATTGTAAATTATATATTTAGATAATTTGAAGAATACTGGCCAACAGAATTTTAATGCATGTATTATGAGTACAACAAAAAATACAGAATTATTACCAAAAAAGCATAACTGCAACATATAGCAATGGTATTTTACTTCAATATTCTACTTCATTGTAGATTTAATATATCATTACTGATCCCGTATGGTTTTTATAATAGTGTTTTACATCATATAGTACATTATTTTTAAACAGTGCCTCATTGTGATGTCAATTGCTGGAATCTCTCACACTGACTCTCATGTTTCAAGAAGTTACGAATTAGCTGAAGTCTTGAACAATTTCCTGTTGAGATTTTGTTGAGTCTTTGATCACATACAATTGCAGAGACCTCATCTTTTTAAAACATTTCCAACAATTAAAAGATAATGAATTATTTTCAAAAAATCATTGAATTATATCCAGTTTAATTTGTTTGATGTAAAAATATATCATATTAATATAGGCAACAGACTGTTTAAGTGTAATAGACTGAAACATATTATTTTCGTGAGGGTTGGAGTGTAGTCTGGGAGATGGTGGGGAGCACACTTTCATTTATCAGTTTATGATTTTCAGTTTAAATTATTATTCTATATTTAACATTTTGTCTTTTATATTTTTATAGCTGCTATGAAGCTGTATCAACTTGTGCTACTATTTTTCTTAATTTTTATTTTAGTAGCTTTTACACATAAAGCTTAACCCAATGTGTTTAGACCTCATGCCCAAGTTATTTTCATGAGTAAAAAAGCCCTACTATTTATTTCACTTTGAATGTGTAGCTATAACACTAGGAACCATTAGAGAAGGTCCTAACAGTTAAAATATTTATTTCAAGGATAAGATCCTCATTTCCTTCTATGCAGGATTATGAATGCATAAAATTTTTATTGTTTAACAATTACTTGATCAGGGTATGTATACAAGCATATTAACTACATTTCAAATATATTCGATGTCACATGAAAAAGTCATGGGGTCAAGTTAACCCTTTGTGGTAGAGTGCCACTCATAGATTGGTGGGCATAAACCACAGTTGTAAAGTACCACAAGCAGTTGTTATATTGAATTAATAGGGAGAGATGCCTAAAGTTATGTGAGTACAGATTAGGTGATGTCTGATTGTTTTTTTTAATTCAATTAGGGCTTCTCCCTCAATCAAAAAATTACATGCAAATTCCAATATATAAGCATAATATTATGTATATGTAGATGTGTATGTTTTATACAGAAGTGGCATAGGTTTAGGGGGGCTTTTAGGGCTGAAGCCCCCCCCCAACTCCACCCCCAATATGAAGTTGTGATTCTTCAGAGACACATTTACTCAAAATGCAAAACCTTGGAATTCTTCAGCCCCGTATATAAGATTTTATTACACCCCTGATTAAAACAGTATAATATTATACAATACATTACTAAAGATATGTTTAGATTTATGTAAGAATTTAGACTACAATATTATGCGTCTTCATGAATAATTCATGTGATGAGCAGCGATTGTAAATCATCATTTTCACATTATTTTCATATCTTCCTTATGAAGCAATGAAATAGAAGTAGCTCACTATCCTAAGATATTCAAAAATAGGGTTTGAATTATTTAAGGTCACATGGTCTCACCCATTGAATAACTACCAGATGTGCCTTCCTTACCACATGAACAAGCTAATCGACATCATCAGTTAGTTATACTTAGCTAATAAATATAGCTGGTGTAGTTATGCAAGTACAGCAGGCTTATCTTCCTCAAGACATAACAAATACATTAATTTTCTCCTCCTATATTATGAAGGGTGTGATTATCAGCTCCACTATAATTGCCATGAAGCAATTTTCAATCATGATATATTTTCTAAATCATAGGTGTGATAGTCATTGCTATCATACGATTTGTTTAGCATGGGTGTAGACAAGTATTTACATTCTAATAACAATTAATATATCCATATTAAAATACAAGATACTGTGTGTAGAATTACTGTAGTAGTACGAATATACATTTAAAACATAACAAAATTAATGATACATACTAATCTGACAAATAAATTCACACATGATATGTAAAAATTTAACATGCGTGCATTCAAGTGTACTACAAAATATACAGCTTGACTGTATATAATATTGCCACAGCAATATCACATATATGGATGTATGACTTCAGCCCAAGCCAAACCAACAATCTTAAGTTAAAGATGAGCAAACAAGGTTTGAACAATTGTGTTCTTAAGCAGCCATAGCAGTAGCATACCAGTGTAATCCAACTACTTGAAAATTTAAAGTGTTAATCTAAGCCTACTACTACTTTAACTCATGATGTTGTGAATTGATCTTGTGTATCCACCAGTTTGCTGGGGAGAATTCTGGTGGCATCAGTACACACACCAGTTCAGAAATAATGTAGTTAATCATACCTGGATGCTCTGCAGGTAAAACCTAAGTAATTTTATTAATGGCGCACTTGGAGTTCAACTACACGCACATTACTGCTGCATCTAGATAAGGCTGGTTTCAAATTTTGAGAGGTTAGATAGGTTGAATAGCTTCTAAATTTCTACTCTTATAAACCCAATTTTCAACAATTGCAGTTACATTGAAGTCAGTTCATTAAAATTGCCACTATCTCATCAAAGGCCCAAGATAAGCACCCAAACTTAAACATTTTTTGTATACTCCAATCCCTTTCCTTATTCTAATATTTTACCATTATTTTTGTTGCATGTTCCATAGCCATTCCTCAAGTGCTGGCTACACTACTAAAACCTATGAATGAGGATGTTGTTAGCTAACTGATTTGTTAGCCACAACTGGAACCATACTATGCCACTGAGATCTGGAGGATGTTACTACGTATTTATGCAACCTGTGACTTAATCACAGTGCAGTTGTAGATAAAGGATTGAGTTATGTAGGACTAGAAATAGCGATGATCTGTCACAATTTATTGGAGGCAATAATATTTTTATTAAAATGGCCTCAGTTAAAAATTCTATGTTTTAAAACTTTGTGTTTAGCGGTAAAAATGATATGCATACTTTTGTATATCAAGAAATGACTAAATGTGTATCATTTACTCATCAATATAATGTATATCAATGTTTATAGCTCACCAAATTCAATTATCCAGTATAACAGCAGTAGCACCGCTCACAAACTATTCCAGGGGAACTATCCGATAACTGGATGAGGTCCCGCTCAGCGCGCAATTAGAATACACAAATCCTGTTGTTATTATAAGAACACAGAACATGAGCCAGGCAACTGTTGAATGGCTGGATTCTTTAACAGCAAGTGAGCACAGTCTTAATTTGGTCGCCTACTACCACACCCTTACTACAGAAAGGATTGTTCAGTTGTACAGTGTGCACTTTTTTCCTTCTTACGCATTCAGTACTAAAAGGTGCCACCAAGCGAGTTGACGACTTATAAACAATTGATTTAGTCTATCCACTGGTCACATATTACTTATCATTTTAGGCTAATAAGAAAAAAATTGATAAATATTATGAATTTCAAATTTATTGAAGAATACTCCCTCAGAATATAGCTACATAAATAGCATTAAAAATATACGGAATTCTTACGAAAAGAGCTTAACTACAACATAAAAGAATGGTATCTACACATCAATGTGCGGCTTTATCATCTATTTAGTGAACCATTACTGATTTAGTATGTTTTTGTAGCTGTACATTATTTAAACAGTGCCTCATTGTGCTGTCAATTGTTGGAATCTCTCACACTAACTCTCATATTTCAAGGAGTAACTAACTAATTAGCTGACGTCTTGCACAACATCGTATGGAGTCTATAATAAGCTGCAGCACTTCCATTTCAATATTTGATCCTTGTGTTCAAAACATGAGAATGACATGATTTATTATTCTAATATATTATTGCCTTTTGTCAAGTCTTTCAGTCAAATACAGTTGCAATAGTTTGTTACATTGCATGATAATCATATAAACGTTTTCTAACTGCTTGATGATCTCTATAACTGATCTATTCATCCCTTATAGTTTTTTAACGACATTTTTCAGTGTCTAAATGTTTTACAATCCTTCATGACACTCTGCTCAATTTTATAAGAAATACATTATGTGTTATTTTTTTTGTCTCTTAAACATAGAATTGCTCGCAGTCATGTATTGAGACAGCCTCTGCATTTGACTACAAACATTACATACTCTTATGATCATAAAGTATGCATTTGGGAAATGATTTTTTTTCAAATTCGTACATGACTCTGGAATGCCTGCTATGTATGCTAATAATATGATACAATCATGAAATCTCATATGCTGAGTACTACTTATCACTTATATGGATGTGTGGTTTATCTTAATATGATACATTCATCAAATGTCTACTATGCCAGAGTAATACATACCACATATTATATGGAAGTATGAATTTCAACCGAAGCCAAACAATATCTGATAGAACAATCCTAAGTTAAAGATAATTAATAAGATTTCAACTTTTATGTTATTACGCATCCACATCTGTAGCATACAGGTGTAATCATACTTCTTGAAAGCTTTAATGTGTTAAGTTAACTTGCCACATTGGAGTTAGAGTAAGAGTACATTACTGCCGCATCTAGATAAGGCTATGGTTTCAAAACTCAGAGGCTTGATAGTTTTAATAGCATCTAAAATCCTCTTTTGTATACCTGTGGTTTTCAACAATCAGCTAATAATATTGCCATATTGTGATGGAAGACCCAAGGGAAGCATCTGGACATAAACACTTTTTGTACACTGTTGATAATATTCCAAGAGTATTTCTATGCCATCTGCTAATGAACAAGTGAAAGTGTGATGTATTACATCTGTTGTATATAACTAAGAATATTTTGAAGCATATGATAAGTGTATAGCTGCATTTTCTTTTATTTTGTAATCTATTATTTTAGCTTAATAGGCTTCCTCCCAGTTTCTTTAGTTGGTAAAAAAATTGTATTAATGGTTAGGCTCTAAAATGTGTGATATTTTCTTTATAATTGCTTGCGTTTTGAAGCCTCAATAAGTTGTGGCAAGTGGTTACTATGACATTAAACAGTGTTCCGAATACGCAATTAAAAAACTTGGCCGTGCTTCAGCAGTTTCGTGTTTTTGTGTCAGGAGCTGCTTGTAATTTAGATAGTCAGAATTGTTTTAAATAATGTATTTGAATCACTTGTACACAATGGCTTGCCCACCATTTGTGCTGAAAGCACATCACTTGTATGTATATCATTGTTATAAGCAGCCAGTATTTAGGGCAGTACCAGTGACCACTGATAATACTTAATAAATTTTATTATTTCTTCTACTAGTTTATAAGTTGTAATTATTATGCTAACTACATGCACACAGTGATGAAAAGACTGATATTTAAAAAGAATACTAACAGAAATTACCAATGTATTAGAAATTGCTAAGAATCTAGTGCACATGACAATATAGTGGGCTATAACTTTAGAAAACTACCATCTGAATTTCCTTAGCTAGAGCTGTCAATTCAATATCTTCTAATAGTTCTATTAGACCCTCCCATGTAGAAGGATATGAGGTAGCCTCTTCTTCATTGCTCAGCCATACATGGAATACTTCTTGACAACGATCTTCTACTCTAGGATAGTTCATTTCTATTCTTTGAGTGTGAGCAGGAGTGAGTCCCAATAGAGAACTGGCATCTCTCCATTTAGGACTGACTTCATCAATAATGCGTAGCTTTTGTTTCTTTCCTTCAGCATTCGTCCACTTTAGAAGAATGAGGTTTTTCATAATTAGAGGATAAACTAAAATTTAAATGTAACACAAAGTACATTATGCTTTTGTAAAATATCTAGCTAGATGAAAAAAATTAGACGCTTAGCTTAAAGTTAGATAGATAAACAATACATCTGATGTACCATCCAATGAGTTAACAAAATGAAACAATAGTACATTATTATGTGTAGTATATAGACATTTCATATAGGATTAACCAGAAAATAGAAAAATACACTCTGTTTTGGTTAATAATAAAACTATAAGAATGAATAATGAAATATTACATTTGTAGTATGCCAATATCAGCCTGAAACGATTTAATAAAGCACTAATCAAATTATTATATTGACACATTAATGTCTACTAGCGATCACCTCGCCACACAGTGGTGCTTGATGCACTAAGTTTTGTAAAGTAGCAATGCAGTCACATAAGTGTATTTTTTGTTATACTCTATCACTTGATTTAATTCCATTAGTTTTCCTCTTGCTTATTTCTTCTTAAGCCACAGACTTCCATATTTTACTGTTTAGTGTCTTTGTTTTTTTATCCATAATTTTTGATTTAATGATTGTGAAACTATGACCTTTCACTTTGAATGCTATCTTACAAATTTTTGTTGCTGGTATTGCTTGCTGATATTACTCAATTATAGCTATAATAGTTATTATTTCCATATCTCTTCTGTTTGTGAAGATGCTCCATCAACCAGTGTCAGCCATTAAAATATTCATAAACGTTATCGTTGTCATTTTTACTAATACTATTACAATCAATTTGTATAAAACATGTAACAATGATAAAAATACATTGTTAGGCTTAATTGTTTTATGACTTACATATATTTCAGTCAATGTAACTTGTGTAACAACATTATTTAAGGGCCAAACATGATAAAATTTACCTCAAGGCATGTGTTGTCTAGTCAATTCACTGTTACATATTTACTTGCCATATTGTAATATGTTGGTAGGTTATCAGGCTGATGTGAAAGTTGTAGTGTATATATCTGTCCCTCAACAAGTCAAGAGAGCAGGTGGTGGGTGTAAACAGTACTTTAACAAGTCAAGAGAGCAGGTGGTGGGTGTAAACAGTACTTTAACAAGTCAAGAGAGCAGGTGGTGGGTGTAAACAGTACTTTAACAAGTCAAGAGAGCAGGTGGTGGGTGTAAACATTACTTTAACAAGTCAAGAGAGCAGGTGGTGGGTGTAAACAGTACTTTAACAAGTCAAGAGAGCAGGTGGTGGGTGTAAACAGTACTTTAACAAGTCAAGAGAGCATGTGGTGGGTGTAGACAGTACTTTAACAAGTCAAGTGAGCAGGTGGTGGGTGTAAACAGTACTTTAACAAGTCAAGAAAGCAGGTGGTGGGTGTAAACAGTACTTTAACAAGTCAAGTGAGCAGGTGGTGGGTGTAAACAGTACTTTAACAAGTCAAGAGAGCAGGTGGTGGGTGTAAACAGTACTTGAACAAGTCAAGAGAGCATGTGGTGGGTGTAAACAGTACTTTAACAAGTCAAGAGAGCAGGTGGTGGGTGTAAACAGTACTTTAACAAGTCAAGAGAGCAGGTGGTGGGTGTAAACAGTACTTTAACAAGCCAAGAGAGCAGGTGGTGGGTGTAAACAGTACTTTAACAAGTCAAGTGAGCAGGTGGTGGGTGTAAACAGTAGTTTAACAAGTATAGAGAGCAGGTGGTGGGTGTAAACAGTACTTTAACAAGTCAAGAGAGCATGTGGTGGGTGTAAACAGTACTTTAAGAAGTCAATAGAGCAGGTGGTGGGTGTAAACAGTACTTTAACAAGTCAAGAGAGCAGGTGGTGGGTGTAAACAGTACTTTAACAAGTCAAGAGAGCAGGTGGTGGGTGTAAACAGTACTTTAACAAGTCAAGAGAGCAGGTGGTGGGTGTAAACAGTACTTGAACAAGTCAAGAGAGCAGGTGGTGGGTGTAAACAGTACTTTAACAAGTCAAGAGAGCAGGTGGTGGGTGTAAACAGTACTTTAACAAGTCAAGAGAGCAGGTGGTGGGTGTAAACAGTACTTTAACAAGTCAAGAGAGCAGGTGGTGGGTGTAAACAGTACTTGAACAAGTCAAGAGAGCAGGTGGTGGGTGTAAACAGTACTTTAACAAGTCAAGAGAGCAGGTGGTGGGTGTAAACAGTACTTTAACAAGTCAAGAGAGCAGGTGGTGGGTGTAAACAGTACTTTAACAAGTCAAGAGAGCAGGTGGTGGGTGTAAACATTACTTTAACAAGTCAAGAGAGCAGGTGGTGGGTGTAAACAGTACTTTAACAAGTCAAGAGAGCAGGTGGTGGGTGTAAACAGTACTTTAACAAGTCAAGAGAGCATGTGGTGGGTGTAGACAGTACTTTAACAAGTCAAGTGAGCAGGTGGTGGGTGTAAACAGTACTTTAACAAGTCAAGAAAGCAGGTGGTGGGTGTAAACAGTACTTTAACAAGTCAAGTGAGCAGGTGGTGGGTGTAAACAGTACTTTAACAAGTCAAGAGAGCAGGTGGTGGGTGTAAACAGTACTTGAACAAGTCAAGAGAGCATGTGGTGGGTGTAAACAGTACTTTAACAAGTCAAGAGAGCAGGTGGTGGGTGTAAACAGTACTTTAACAAGTCAAGAGAGCAGGTGGTGGGTGTAAACAGTACTTTAACAAGCCAAGAGAGCAGGTGGTGGGTGTAAACAGTACTTTAACAAGTCAAGTGAGCAGGTGGTGGGTGTAAACAGTAGTTTAACAAGTATAGAGAGCAGGTGGTGGGTGTAAACAGTACTTTAACAAGTCAAGAGAGCATGTGGTGGGTGTAAACAGTACTTTAAGAAGTCAATAGAGCAGGTGGTGGGTGTAAACAGTACTTTAACAAGTCAAGAGAGCAGGTGGTGGGTGTAAACAGTACTTTAACAAGTCAAGAGAGCAGGTGGTGGGTGTAAACAGTACTTTAACAAGTCAAGAGAGCAGGTGGTGGGTGTAAACAGTACTTTAACAAGTCAAGAGAGCGGGTGGTGGGTGTAAACAGTACTTTAACAAGTCAAGAGAGCAGGTGGTGGGTGTAAACAGTACTTTAACAAGTCAAGAGAGCAGGTGGTGGGTGTAAACAGTACTTTAACAAGTCAAGAGAGCAGGTGGTGGGTGTAAACAGTACTTGAACAAGTCAAGAGAGCAGGTGGTGGGTGTAAACAGTACTTTAACAAGTCAAGAGAGCGGGTGGTGGGTGTAAACAGTACTTTAACAAGTCAAGAGAGCAGGTGGTGGGTGTAAACAGTACTTATTTGTGTCTCTATTTTGTATAATATTATTTGCGAATGCTTTTATTAATGTAAATCTTAACATTAGACATTTTTGCTTATAATTTGGATAGAGATAATACTTAAAGGCTATACGAGATTGTGCCAACAATTTCAAGTACAGTGGTCCCTCTCTTGAGAGACCACCCTATGGTACAGATTAATGCGGTCTTTCAAGAGGAGTGGTCTTTCATCAGGGGGGACAGAAAATTCTACTCTTAGTTATGCCAGAGAAGTATTGTACCATTAATTACCAATGTGTTATATTATTTAAGAATTCATTTGGTTATCATTAACAATTAACAGAAAATAAGTATTAACTATTGAAAATTACAATGGATGCCAGTTAAATCTCTTATCTGCTTCAGCAGTAGTGCTGATATTGGAGTACTCTCCTGCTGTCACTCTGTACCACAGCAAGCATTTGTCAAGCATATCATATATAATAACCTATAATTCAGTTAAAGTTGCTGCTCTGGTCTGGACTGGAGATAAGCTCAGACAATTGTAACTACAGATCAGCTGTAATGAAGTTTATCATAGCTAACCAGTACAACTTACCACCCACAGAGCAGCCTCAGAAGTGCTAGACCTAGATTGGGAGCGAGATAAAGACAGCAGTTGGACTGCTACAATTCAAAAGTACATGTAATTGGGTAAGCTTTAATTGATTTCTCTGGCCTTGTGAGGCCCTGATAAGCAGGGTCTACTGTACTTGCAGTTGCGCAGAAGGTCAGAAATATTGCTGATGTCAGCAAATGGTCACTAATTTAAGTCTCTACTCCAATTGTTGGTCACGTTAGTGGGGTGGTCGCTGGACAGAGGTGAGAAAGACTGCAGACGCTGTTGGTGCAGGTAAAACTGGTAGAAACCTCAACAATTTCTGCATTATTATAAAGTAGATGAACAGTTAGAAATGGCAATGTTCAATGATATGTTTAATTAAACCTATCATTAAAATGGACAGAAATAAATGAACATTAGCAAAATTGATTGATTATAGCATGTATGGTATTATGTAGACCACAGTCTGATTTTAATCACTGTTGTTAGGAAAAATAGTTAAATGAAATATTTTAGAATTGTCTGATTATTAATTATATTAAAGTTAATACATAAATAATGAATACTAATTTAATATATAAAACACTTGGAAAAAGGTTTTATTAAAAATTTGACAACTGATTATTATTTAGTACAATAAAGTGCTTACTTTTATGTATGTGAAATATGTAAGGTTTTAAAGTTTTCGCAATTGAACACCAAAATTTGAGCATTAAGTTTCTATTTTCATACCCATATGTGTGCTATTTACCTCTCTGAATTATTTAACATCCTGCTAAGTATAAAGAAATGTTGGAATTACCTTGATTGCTACAAACTTGCTGAGCTGTAGCATTGTTCTCTATACAACCATGTTGCTCCACTTCGAGTGCTGTTCAATAATATGTAAGATACATAACAAGTTATATCATCTAAGCATACTTAAGACCCACAAGATTTTCATAATAAACCTAATTAAACTCAAAATTATTCCCAAAGATTGAAGTAACTGTATTTGCAAACATTACAGTGAGATGAGGTATATAATCAAGTATACAGCTAACATAAAGAAATCCCATGCATTCATACAGAAGTTTTAAGTTACGCCTTAGGAAAATCGTTGTTCATTCTTATGCTTTGCTTCATATGATTGCGATAGCCTCAATAAAATAGCTATTATAGTTAGTAAGTGATTTTCTAACTCATTGTGACGATATTTGTAATGCTATGGTGTAAACATTGAGGTAGATTTTGGAATCTGAATGTTGGCTTACTTCAAATTGGAGACAGTGCAGACTATTGCTTAGGTAATAGACCGGGATTAACAGCAATCTGGCCATTTTAGATAGTGAATATAGCAAACAGAAGGTACAGAAGCACAGAAGCCATTCAACAACAAAGAGAGAGTTGCTTTATGAAATAATCCTGGTGATTGGACTACAGCTTTACAAAATAATGTAGTTTTGAAGATTTGCTTGAGTATAAAGAAGTGATACTGTACTCAGAATTAGCTAAAGACTGTCTAGTATCGGATACGGTAAGGTACTTAACTATTTGCTGCTCTATTTACTTTCATAAACATTTTAAAGTCAAGTTAAAAAAATTGTCTATTTCCCTGACAAGTCACGTGTAAATGGGTTGAACAAATATTAATCATAAAACTTTTAAATAGAAATAAGAGACTGCAATACATAAAATAATTATAAAGTACAAAGAATGGTCATACTATTCTCTATCATTAGTTCAAATCATTCATATAACTGTAGTTACCTTGACTGTGTATACACAATTGTGTTGTAGAGTGGGCATGTGCACAAGGTTCCTCTATTTCTGCACAATAACAAGTATTAATTCATATAAAGCCTTCAGTGTCAATAAGAATATATAATCAACAGAAACAATAACATTATGATGATAAGTTGAGTAAGTTACATTGAATCCAGAAACATTGAATATCAGCATTTCCAAAAGTATGAGCAATATTAATAATGTTTAGATTGAGTTGAATAGATGCAATATTCATACTTATACCTGTTGGAAATAAACACTTACAACTATACATTGTCATGTATTTAACCTAAAGCATTATGTATGTGCATATTGCCACAAGCTATATCACTAGATGCACTGTATCTACTAGGGGAGCCTGATGATCCTATTGTAGTCTGGAAGAAGTTGTCTGATCAATTTCAAAAGAAAACATGGGCAAATAAGCTGGAACTTCGCAGAAAACTGTATTCATTGAGGTTGAAAGAAGGGGAGTCAGTCCAGAAGCACATAAAAATTTTGACAGAGTTATTTGAGGGACTTGCTGTCATAGGTGATCCAATCAAAGAGGAGGATCGAGTGGTGCATCTTTTGGCAAGTTTACCTGAGCCTTTCAACATGTTGGTAACAGCTCTAGAGGCAAGTACTGACGTACCAAATTTGGACGTAGTAACAGAGCGTTTGTTACACGAGGAGAGAAAATTGAAGGATCGTGAAGGATCTGGATCAAGTCATGAAAAGGCAATGACAAGTAGATTCAAAAGGAAATCTGTGGAGTGTTTTCATTGTGGGAAAACAGGTCATATCAAGCGGAATTGTCATCTCCTATCTGGTGAGAAGAAGAAGTTTAGGCCTAATCGCCATGGAAAGCAGAAAGCAAACAAAGCTTCTGTAGTGGACGAGTGCAGCACAGACAGCGGAAGTGATGATGCTCTGATGGTCAGTCACAAAGTGCTCTCAGCTAGTACTCCTAGTAAATGGATTATAGACTCGGGAGCAAGCTGTCATATGTGCTGTGACAGTGAACTGTTTGACAAACTTGAAGATTTGAAACATCCTATTGATGTTTCGATTGGAGATGGACGCACCTTGAAGGCAACTGGCAGAGGAATAATTTTTGTGAATATGAAACTGCCAAACAAGAAATGGAACGAGTGCAGATTACTTGATGTTCTGTATGTGCCAAAGTTGTCTTACAATTTACTGAGCATTTCAAAGGCGACGGAACTGGGCAACACTACTGATTTCAATGAGAAAGGTTGCCAAATATATAATGCAAAAGGGAAGTTAATAGCGGAAGGATCAAAAATTGGAAGTCTGTATTATTTGAATTGCTCAATGGGTAATGTGAAAGTCAATGTTGCAAAACTGCGTTCTATGTTGGTTGATGCTAAACTACCTCAAGCATTTTGGGCAGAAGCTGTATCTACTGCAGTTTATCTGAGAAATAGAAGTCCGACTAAGGCTATTGAAGACATGACTCCATTTGAAGCGTGGATGAAACAGAAGCCACAAGTAGAGCACTTGCGTGTTTTTGGATGTGACGCATATGCTCATGTAGCCAAGGATGAAAGAAAAAAAATTGGATTCAAAGTCAAGAAAATGTATTTTCCTGGGCTATGGAGAGGAAACGAAAGGTTATAGACTCTATGATTCGAGCAGATCAAGAGTGATTTACAGTCGAGATGTTCATTTCAATGAAAAAAGTACCAATAGTGAAATTGGAGAAACGTTGTGTACAGAAGAAGATAAACATTTTGTGGAGTTGGAACTTAATACTGAAGAGTCTTCTGATCATCTAGAAAATGAAGTTGCTACTTCAGAGGCTACTGTGCAGCCTGTTCTGAGACGCTCTGAGAGAGCGAAGCAAACTCCAGAATTTTATGGAGAAAGAGCAAGCATTAGTGATAGTCAAGCAAGGGAGCCAACAACACCGACTACATTGGATGAAGCATTGGAGAGTTCTGATAAAGAAAAGTGGGTGGAAGCAATGGCAAAGGAGATTAAGTCTCTAGATGACAACAAAGTCTGGACTTTAACAGAATTACCAAAAGATCGAACACCAGTTGGTAGTAAATGGGTATTCAAAGTCAAGATTTTAGCAGATGGTTCAGTGGAACGTTATAAAGCTCGCTTAGTAGCTCAAGGTTTTTCACAGAAGTTCGGCACTGACTATGATGAAACTTTCTGTCCGGTGATTAGACTGGAATCACTTCGTGCTCTGATTGCACTGGCTGTACAGAATGACTTACAGATTCATCAGATTGATGTTACTACTGCCTTTCTCAATGGAGAACTTGAGGAGGAAGTATATATGAAGCAGCCAGACGGTTTCATCAAGAGGGGAGAAGAACATCTTGTGTGTAAACTGGAGAAAAGCATTTATGGTTTAAAACAATCACCTCGCTGTTGGAATTCTGTGTTGAACGATCAACTGAATATAATGGGATTTATTCAAAGTGAGAGTGATCCTTGTATCTACAGAAGATGTGAAGGAGAAATGTTCAATATTGGAGTGTATGTGGATGACATTGTTCTTGCAGCTAAAAAGGAGGAGCAATTGAAGAATGTTAAGCAAGCACTGGCCAAGCGTTTCGATATCAAGGACATGGGAAAGCTTCACTATTTCCTTGGGTTGAAAGTAGTTCAGAATGATGAAGCAAATGAAGTCTGGATTGGTCAGCCTGTCTACACTCAAAATCTTCTTAAAAAATTTGGCATGGAGGATGCTAAGTCAGTGAAGACTCCTGTTGACACTTGTACCAAATTGGTAAAGGGCACAGAAGATGAAGAGAAATTTGACCAAAAAATGTATCAGTCAGCTGTTGGAAGCCTCATGTATTTATCTGTTGGAACTAGACCAGATATTACATATGCCGTGAACAATGTTGCCAAGTTTTCATCACGACCAAATACTCAGCATTGGATCGGAGTGAAGAGAATTATGAGATATCTGAAAGGCACTACAAAATTTGGTCTGCTTTACAGCAAGGAAACGTCAAGCAAATGTGTTGGATACTCTGACTCAGATTGGGGAGGAGATTTGGATGACAGAAAATCTACATCTGGCTATTTTTTCCAGATTGGCAGTTGTCCAGTGAGCTGGAGAAGCAAAAAACAATCATGTGTTGCACTGTCAACAGCAGAGGCGAGTATATGGCTCTGGCAAGTGCAGGACAAGAAGCAGTGTGGATGAGACTACTCATTTCAGAGTTGTGTGCGAGTTCAGTGGAGGAGCTTATTGTCTATGAGGACAACCAATCGGCTATACAGATAGCAAAAAATCCTCAATTCCATGGACGTACAAAACACATCGAAATTAAATATCATTTCATCCGAGAACTTGTTCGTAATGGAGTAGTTCAGCTGAGATATTGCCCAACAGAGGAAATGATCGCAGACATGTTGACAAAAGGTCTTGGTCATGATCAACTTGTCAAGTTACAGTTTTTGGCTGGAGTTAGAGTCATGCCCAGTTGCAAGTGAGGAGGAGTGTTGGAAATAAACACTTACAACTATACATTGTCATGTATTTAACCTAAAGCATTATGTATGTGCATATTGCCACAAGCTATATCACTAGATGCATTGTTTTGTGGTTGTCACCTAGTTGTATCATTGAGTTTATCATATTCAGTTTATTGTGCTAGTCAGTTTTTTCAACAATACCAAAGTGAACTATTAAACCACAGGTCAGAATCAGTGATGGATCTAGGTTTTTTATTGATGTTTTGGACGAAACTCCCATTTAGCTATGGACTCAACTAAATTATAATCTCTTCTTAAATCCCAAACTTGAATAACTGCAGTCAATGGACTAACTGCAATTGACGTCTAATATATTTTTAAGCATTTTAGATCTCGATTAAACAAAATGGGTATCATCTACCTACTGTTGAACCAGGTAACACTCTTTTAAGGTATCTGTCTAGTCTTATTAACTAACAGCCCCTATTATGTGCAGAGAACAGCTGGCTAATGAGACTTTCTATCTAAAGATATTGTCGGTAGTGAGAAATTGACTAGGATAATATTATGTGGTGTGAAAGTATCTGTGAGCAGTCATGTCTCTAAGAAAATGACATCTTTCAAATGACGTATTATATTCTAACATTAGTGTTACAATTCTTTCCACTGGTCCACTTTCATTTGTTCACCCAAAACTCTCTTACTGATTGTAAAGTATTTACAGTATTAACAACACAACCAATAAAGTAATTAAATGGTAAAATAAGATTGAAACAGGTCATTGTTAAGTTGCTCCAACTCAATAAAACTCAAAATAATGGTAATAATGACACTATTACTTTAGAGCATATCATTACATAGTCAACACTCAGCTACCTTCATTTCTTTTGATGCATAGCTAAGTAGTGTAAATCTGACTTTTTTTAGGTATAGCTAACTCATTTCGTACTGATTATTGTAAACACCCGTACAATATTGTAGCTAATGCATCAATGTAATTATTTAATATATCTCATCACTATCAAAGAACTTAACAGTAACAATAATCATTTCTTCACGAGTTTTTTTAAACATGGAATAATTATATAAAATTACATACAACTTCATGAAAAAAATCAAGGTTTATGGCTTAAGTGATCAGAGAAAAAAGAAACCCTTTTTAATAATTCTAGATCCGCCACTGAGAGCTACTACTATTATTAATAACATTAAGAAAGTAAGAATCACCTTGATCACTTGAACATTGCTGCACTGCATCATTGGTTTCTACGCAATCCTGTTGCTCCACTTCAAATTCTAAGTTAATATGCAAAATTAATGGAAAGTTATTCAGTGCAAACTAGACCCACATGTAGATTCAAGCTACTACTGCTACTAAATTGAAATTGACAATATTAGATAGGCAAACTTTGAATCTGTTGTTTTGCTGTATTTGAAGTTAAATACACACATTATATTTTATGAAAATGATTGCATTCATGTTGCTAAGATAATTATATAGTAAGGTATATTGAAAAATATATATCTATAACTATCATAATAAATACTCAAAAAATTCAATGCTAGCTCTTTCAGCTTCAATATGAATACCTTTATGAGGTAGTGTTCCAGTAGTCATTACACTGCCACATTCCTCCTATAGTGTTGATAAATATAGTATTTGTTACACAGATATGTATTCATTTTTATTGTCATACCTTATTGAACCAAATTGTCTGTCTTGAATCTATAAGTGGAATTATTATAGTAACATTTGGGTCCTTCAGACACTTCATTTTAGGAGAGGTTTCATTTTCTAGTATGCATAAGTGAGGTGGAATTTCATCTGATCGCTGCAATAAAGAATTCCAAAAAGACTGTTTTTCTGATGGATGGTCTGTACATTCAAATCCATATTGAAGTCTTGCATTGAGGTACTTGAGATTATGATTGACTTGTGTTAACATAGAAGTGATAGTGTTTCTAATGTGTGCACAGACTTCAGAAGTGGGCATTGTCGGATGAGATTCTCTGTAGAGTACCACTTTAATATATGTGGCATAGCTAATGATAGTAACTGTGTCCAAGTCCTTTCCTACTAGAAATTCAATCTTGTTGCGACAGGGACTGTCTTCTTTGAAAGTCCAATTTAGTTCAGTGTTTGAGACCAGGCCTATAATAAGAGAAGAGAAGACTCCTAATGGTAAGTAGCCGCACTCATATCGATACACGAGAGGAGCCACATCTGCAGAAATAGAAACCTTTTGGAGCTCATCTTTTGTAGCACTTCTAAGAATACTAGGCATGAAGTAAGTAATTTCTTTTCTTTTTCTTGTAATTGGAAGGGAAGCTAAGATATTATGATGCTCAAAAAGTGTGATTAGCATTTCCATAGAAATGGAATCCTTAACATCTTCTTTAGTAGCTTCCAGTAGATCTGCCATTGTGAACTGAGCTTTGTTCTTAAATGCTGTTGCTGCTCGATGTCCAGCTTTATTGTACACAAATGTCTTCTTTACTAGTTGTGTTGCAGCATCAAAGATCACCTGAACAATAATTGGTTGAACAGCTTAATTCAAATTAACTATAATAAAGTATGCACACCTTGTCTGTCTTACAATTAGAAGACAAATAATATATTAAAATTAAGGAGAATTAAGATGTTTATATTATTTACTTTTGCCAAAAAATAATTCGAACACTTGATGAGCATTATGATTTTTCTAGTAATAAATGCCTAGTTATTTCTGCCTTTTCATCATAATTACTTACTTACCTGCCAACCCATTATTTATTAACACATTTGTAATTAACCACAAACTTAATTAAATATTATGTGAATAATTGAACAGCTTATCATTCCCCATTCAAAAAGTTAATGGAACTGCTGTTCAATTGAATTAGCATAGAAAAGTATAGCAGCACAAGGAGAGTGAGATGGCGTAGCAATTAAAGGAAATACAATTGCAGTCGGTTTATTTACTTGTACAAAGACATCAGCATGAAATGAATCTTTAAAAGCACTAATGAACCTTCTGATATGGACAAAATGAAATAGTTCAATAGAAAAGCTAAAAATATTCAAACTTATCATAATTAATTCATCAATCTCAAATTCCAATTCTAATAGATCCACCATCAAGTTGAAACTTTATGTACAGCTTATTCAAATTCTATTTGATAGATGCTACAATCAAAATTACATACTATCTAAAGTTTGTACAGATCTTATATTAAAAAAATTCCTGCACACTAATTAAATTTTTAGTACTACAAATATTACTTACATAAAAAAGTATTACAAAACTCTACAGTTTTTTTAAATAAGAACAAATAAGTACATTGTACTAGTTAAAAGTAAATAAACACTTGAATTTACACAACCAATTGCTAATTATAAAACCAAAAATACATAAATACATAGATACATAAATTAAGTAGTACTAACCTTGACGTCACAAATGACTATGTTTTCGAATCCTCTCACATCTGGATAATACAGGAGCGTGCCAACACGATAATGAAGAAACCATAGGACATTGGTTACGTCTGATATATCAATATTTAAACTTTCTGCAATCTCACTGCATTCTTCAAGTGTCATTGTGCGCTTTCCTTTTGATCGCAAAACAATGCTGAACATCAACCAGGAGCAAGGAATGTGAACTTTACCTAGATTCTTCTTAATGCAGTTCTCAAAAGTTTGTCTTGCTGTGTTGATTTCCTTGACAGTTCCTTTCTTGTTGTCCAGTGCTAATGTCAGGAATTCTTCTGAGGCATACTCGACAATGTCTTGGTGGTAAAATTCTGTCTGCTCAATTTTCTTTCTAAGAATCTGATCTCGTTTTTTTAATTGTGACAGAGACACTTTGTCTCTAAATGTTCCCACAAACATAGCTTTAGTAACTATGTTGGCTTTCTCCAAGTCAGCTTTAGAGGCTTGATTTGAGGTCAATTTGTCGCTCGTATTCTTCATGCATGCTATACTAGCTAGAGTTTGAAAGGTGACTTCTTCTAGAGTTACTATAGAGTCTTCTTTCTCAGTAGAAACTCCCTCTTCATTGGTGCAATACATTTTAAACACACAGTCCCAGGAATCAGTGGGTCGACTGAAAATAAGATGTAAAGAAGCCCCCATTAAAAATCGAGACATGAGGTCTAGAAATTCAGTTTGGCCCCCATGATCAGTTGTTATCAAGTATATAGTGTCTTTCAGTAAATACTTTACTTTCTCTTCATTGTGTTCTGCTGCAGCTTCAATATAAGCGGGATAAATTTCAGCTACATTGATGGCTTGTGATTTTTTTAACTTGTCTTCATCGTCAGAAGTTGCTGATGTTTCAGCCGGTGTTCTCATATTTTCTACAGTTGTATTTAAAGTCATTTCTTTAGCACCATTTGAAGATTGGACATCTATAATTTCTTCAGCTGCTGATACATCAAGTTTGATTTGGAATTTCGGTTTGGTCTCTGCATATGATCAATCAAATTCAATTATTATTCCATTCAATTTATTAAATAGAATTTTAACAACTTATTATAACTAAAGCATAATAATCGAAAATTTGTTAAAGAAACTATTATTGGTAACAGTAAATTGCTGATGTCATATTCATATTATTAAGTAAAATTAATATTCATAGTGAAGAACTTGAATTATATAATTCAAAACACTAATAATAAATAGAATCCCCATCAACTTAAATGCACGCATCAAAATAGGTGGACTATATTAACGATCAAATACAAATAAATGATATAATTTGATTGTGATCAAGAGAAATGTGTTCTGTTTAATATCAAAACTTAAATTAAATTTGCAGCTACGAATGATAAACTTTAGGTGTAAATATTAAAAGCCTGCAGCTTTATTAAAGTTTTGTACAAGTTCTACTTACTTTCTACAGCTTCTTGTATAACATCATTAAGAATTGAAGTTTCACCAACAATGTCCTTCTTGGTCCATTGCCCCTGCTGTGCAAATCCAAAGGACTTACTGATACTCTGAATGAATAGCTGCCTTCTCTCAGCTACTCCAGTGCTTGGCTCATTCATTTTCATGTTAGATTGATCAATGTTTATAAAATCTCCAAGTAGTCGATGTAGAGTTGAACTTTTACCAGATCTTGGAAGACCAACAAAATTCATTCGTCCTACACATAGGTCCACACATGTCTGTTTTTGTATGGCTTCTTGACAGGCTTTCTCCATTTCTTTATCTAGGTGTTTATTTAATACAATAAGAACATATGATACGACTTTGAAAAGTTTTATTACTAATTTCTCTACATATAAACAGTCTAGCTAATTAAACCATTAACAAACGCTAGTCCCGAATTTGTGATGGTTACAGATGTGTAATATTTGGATCATAAATTGGCTTATATTTGTCAGAAGCAAAACAGAATAATAACAAAAACAAGTTCTCCCTGAATTGATCATATTCTATTGACAAGCAGACAGACATGTATACCATTTAACTGACTCCAACAAGCAGATAAACAATCAAACAGATAAACAAATAGACAAGCAGACAGAATTGCTTACCAATAAAATGACTAACAAACAAAAAAACACAGCAACAAACAGATAATCAAATAGATAAAGTCAAAGACAGTCACTAAAAAAGTGATTACCCATAATGCTGAAAATGAAGATGTCAATAAGTTGTACAATAATGCTGTGGCTTCATCTGCACCTAACTCTATATCTGTAGTAGTCATGCCATTATTTTATAATACTTGACATTTAAATTTTTTACCGTCCACTAAATACAAGACATGTCTTATAGTAATTATAACCACAAACAAAGAGAAAAGGTAAAGATATTAATCTAAAAAATCTCAATCAAACCTTAGCATTTGTATTGATGATTACATCATTGACAGTTTTACGAAGAAACAAATCAAACGCATTGTATCGACAAATATCTTAAACAATGCCCACTAGCATTGCAGTAGTTATGTATATATTGTGTGTAATTAGAATATAGTATCTTTCTGAACAGAATCATCTGATTAAATCTTAACTAACATTATTGTGTATGTATATTGTTCTAAATATTATCAATATTTTAACAATGTGATATGAAAGTATTCGCGATGCAAGTTCAAAATGAGCAAAAAGACTACAATGAATAAATATGAAACACATAACTATGACAAATACTCAATGCCAGTAACATTAATGTATCAATTTGATTTAACCAATCCATAAATTACAACCTTGATCTGCAATCTTACTCTTTAGTAATTTCTTTTCTGTTAGTCTGTCTTTATCTCTCAACTCTGAAGAGTGAATAATTTCTGATACATTCCATTTGGTAGAAGTTGCTGAAAGTTGTACTTTTTCTATAAATTCAAACAAATTATATACAAATAAATACTTTAAATACAGTTTGTACTACTAATTAATTTAATAAAATGACTATTTCACAATATAGCACGGTGTGGTAGACATGTCAATTGTAGCTACAAATGGATCCTAGAGAGTTTAGTGAAACAGTCACTAGAGATTCCTAAACCTGTAAGCTACTAAACTTGTAAAGTATATGTAAAATGCTAGAGAAATTAGTCAAACTGCCACAAGAAATCTACAAGTATAGCCAAAGAAAAATGCTTACAATAGACTAGTAGGTAAAATAATTATATGTTTAATCACCTTAACTAGAAATGACATAGTTTTGAGTAAGCATTTTGACTGCCAAAAGTAGATCTTAGATCCAGACAGTAAAGGAAGATTTGATTAGAACATAGAAAGTATGAATTGAGGCATGTGGCCTGGGTTCAAATCCCAAACATTTTTTTCTGTATTGTTAACAATTGAAAGAGAGAATACGTCTAATGAGAAAATATAATAATATATTTTCCTTTTCTTTTCATAACTTATCAATAATCTGTATCCATTCTTTCACATCTGGGCAAAATTTATACGTAACACGTCCATGTATAAGTATGCTAATTATTTTTTAATATTTTTTTTTAATTGGCAATTTTACGATTAAGTATGACTTAGAAAAAATGCAAAGAATTACTCATTACAGTAATGAATTATGAATGTATATATTGAAATGTCATTTTTCTATTATACTGTGATAATCTACCTCCAGAATCGCTTAATTAGCATATTTTTATTGTTCGACATCTTCACGTGATCATATCGTAGGAAGGGAAGTGGTCCAAAATTGCTTAATTAGAATATTTTATGGTTTGACATCTTCTCCTCATTATATTGAAGGAGAGGAACTTGTTCAGAATCACTTACTTAGCATATTTTATGGTTTGGCATCTTCGCCTTATCTTATTAAAAAGGAGGGTAACTTATTTTATGGTTTGACATCTTCACCTGATCATATCGAAGGAGTGGAACTTGTCCAGAATCTCTTAATTTGCATATTTTATGGTTCGACATCTTCTCCTGATCATATTGAAGTAGGGGAATTTGTCCAGAATCACATAATTAGCATATTTTATGGTTTGACATCTTCGCTTGATCATATCAAAGAAGTGAAATTTGTACAGAATCACTCAATTAGCAACATTTTAATGATTGGCATCTTCTCCTGATCATATTGAATGAGGGGAACTTGTCCAGAATCACTTAATTAGTATATTTTACAGTTGGACGTGTTTAGTGGACTAAAATTTAATGAGAGAAACTGCCGGGGAGGGGGGGGGGTGGGGGGGGGGGGGGGGACTATGTAAATAACCTATGTTATAGTTGGATGTGGTTAGTGCACTAAAATTTTTAAAATAATACCAAATTTTTTTGTATTGAAAATGACTAGGCTATGGTATTAGAACATTTTATTAACTATATTTCATAATTAGATGAATAAAACTATCAAAATAACAAAATATCTCTCGTATAATACATATTAATAATTAAATTGAATAAATTTTTTATTTTTATAAAACTTACTTAATCTTAATATTGTAGTATCTGAGAGAATGTGATCGTGTTGATGATGCCCTCCAAATATTACTATTTCTGTGAGCTCAGAAGAAATGACAAAAGCAGCAGCACAGTGATTTCGTCTAGGCTGTGACGAGATGGTCATCTATAGTACAAAATATTGAAAAATAATCATGACATACAAATTTTAACATTATGATTTCTAGAACAATCAAATACACTTCAAACATGTATTGCTTGAATATTTTGATCAATAATATAATTACAAAAAAAATTCAATTTCAAAATATCTGAGATGTCAATTAGTCTTATTTTTTTTCTTCTCAAAAGGTCATTAAAAAGAAGTTTTACTGAAGTCTTGCAATTTTTATCATTATGATTTCTAGAACATAATTAAATACAATTCAAAAATTTTTTGCATGAATATTGAGGTCAATAATTTATTTACAAAATACATTTTCACTTTAATATAATTATCTGTGATGGCTAATGGTCTTTTTGTATCTTTTTTTGCATGAGAATACCACACAATAATGTTCTTGTTTGTATTCAATTGGTCAAAAATTTCGTTCCTCATTCAATGATTCAGTCAGTCTCAGCTGAAATAGTTATAATTGATTAATGAAGAGGACTTTGACAAGAAGTCGAAATGTTGTGTTAAGTTTTAATTAACAATTATTATGGCTGTTAGAGTGAGAAAATTTGGTATTTTCTTACCTCTTATAATGATTTATTTGTTGATACTAAATTTAACTAAGCATATGTACTTTAACATGTATTGCTGATAATTAGTGAAGTTTTTTCTAAAGGTAACCAGATAATTTTTAGTAGATGTGAGAGTATTTACATTACTATTATCTTATACATATCATTTGTTAACTTGTTGTATTTACTTTTACTGTATAAATCTAACATTTGGAATTAAAGTACATTCTGTTTTAATAAAATCTAAAATAGAAAAAGTTTATCGCAATAGCTGCAATGGCTTCACTTATTTTGTTTTTTCACATGTTATAATAATTACCACAATTATTATAAATCTAAATATTAAAACTATCTGGTCTGAACATTTCTTGATTAAAACTATATCATTATTCTATAAGCTGTTGTTTTTGTTTTAGTATGATGCATCTACGTATCTTGTGATGTATTAATAATTAAAATTTTCTAAATATTTAAATCATCTTAATTGAAGTTTATTGTAATTAGTGATCACCTATAGATATGGGAAAGTCTGTAAACGCCTTATGTTCTTTGAAATGGTGCCTAGGTTAATGATCTGGTGCCCTGAGCTATACAACTAGTGTTAGTACGTGTGAACTATCTAGCATGAATGTTTAGTGTATGTCATATATTTAGTGCAAATATAATATTAGCAATGAGTCCCTAGTTGTCTCTTGCACTCTTTAGTAGCTCATAGGCTCCAACTCTAACTGATTTAAAATTTCCTTTTCCCAGAACTTTTCTTGTTTTGTCCGTGAATAATGTCAGCTAGATGATATTAGATCATCGTGGATATTTTGCTATTTTTATTTCATATTATATTATTATACGTCAATATTATGAACAATGATAGAACAAAACCTCACTCATTTCCCTGCAATAATGTGGTATAAGGAGAGCAACAATACAATTGGTAAAGGTTTGAAATGTTCGTAGCAGAAAAAGATAGAAAAAGATTATTTTCACTTATGGTAGCATATTCTACATCTATTAATTCATCTAATGTTTAAAATGGCCAGATTCTGAAGCTATCTTGACAATAACGGAGTGTATGAATACTTCAAGGTGTCACGAGGAAAGATTAATATACACGTAGAAGGACTCAACTATTTCAATTATGTTTTTTATGGTTTGCAGCACATAATATTTATTATATTGATGAGCAAACAAGTGCATAATAAACAATTAAGGTTAATAGATCTATTTTGTATACAAATTTATATATATATTTGAAATCTGACTGAAGATTTTATCATGATGGTGTAAAATATGAATCCTTCTCACATCATGCTTTTTAAGTATTTGACTACCTCAGTTTGATGCATAGCATATGTTGTAAATGTAAATTGATTAAAACATTTCATCTATTGATTAATTCTAGTAAACATATTTAATGTGTAAATTAAAAATGCAAAATGTTGCAGTGGTTGATAATTATCACAAGTCAATAATTGTATCATGTGTTTGACTGATTATAATATTTCACTTAATTTTAAGTAACTAGCATAATGTCTAAATAAAAGAATACTTATAATTAAGTACGTGATGTTATAAGGTCCCAATTATAATATACTTGCAAGACTGTAACTTGTTTACCTCATTTATATTATTCAAATAATTACATTTAAATGTTGGCTTTAAATATATTATTACATAATTGTTTGAATTATTTCAACTGAACTATAATTATAAAATATACCTGTTGCCAACTTTGTGCTTGTACATCGAGACACCAAACATCACTTAAAGTCTTGTCATCAAGACCACCAATTACTAACAGCTGTGGGTTGTTGGTATTATAATCTAGACAAACAGCTGCATGACTACTTCTAGGAGATGGTTGTGATGCTCCATCAGGATACACAAGTTTGGTAAACACCTAGAAAATTATGAAACAAAATATACCCAATAATCATAAATGCTTTAAATATTAACACTATCAGACTGAAGTAGTTGTGTAGCTATCTATTAAAATAACAGACAGTATCACTGCATCATACAGTCATAATTACATGTAGAACATGAACAAGATGATGTACTTAAATAAAAAAAATAAAAATATTTCTAAATATAATATGGTAAAGTAAACACAAATAGCTGTATATATACATGATAGAGTATTAATGTTACATAATTAAGATTAAAGTATAATTGGAAGGTCGACAGAAACTGTAATAAAATAAGATACTAACTATAAACCAGTGAATTCGCAGATAGAAAAGAATTTAGAGAAAATATATTATAATTAATGATATTATTAGATGTTCAATGAAAATATTATAAGACATTTATTTGGTCTACTTATATACATCTGCTCAATGTAAGCTGCTACATAAGTGACCTCTTAATACAACATTTTTTGTGAGTGCAGCTGCCTCCTGACCTTTTATCAGCACAAACTACACCCTGTCTTGTATGCTCAACAGTACAATCTCTCTCCCTTTTCATCATTATAAAATGTCTATAAAATCACTGATTCCTATAAACTGATCAGATAGTACTAATAATGTTAGCATGATTAATAGATTCCAGTTCTATATAACTCATATTACATAAACCACATTCTACATTAGTATTAATTTTGGAGTATTATATTTTATATTTGTAAAAAAAACCCATACTGAATGCATACTACTTGAGATGAGAAATGAATGTGATAAAATAGTTCTAATCTGAACTTGATGGTGCTAGTCACTTTGCATATCATGAACTTATTAAATTGACATAAAGGTAGATATTTATCATTGCATAACATAGTCTTTGTATGAACTGATTGATGTGAATAAACTATTAGTACAATTATGTAATGAGGCTAGAACTAGTATTTTAATATTTGTAAGCGTCTACGGGAAAACCTGGCACAACGAGGCGTGCGTAAATATCGAGAAAAGATCGATCAATTTCTTAAAAATGTATTGTTTCAAGCCCACGGAAGGGAACGGTTAGGTCTATTACAGTGGGAATGACTTAAGCTACGACGATAAAACTTTGAGAGCTCATTATCTGGACGCCGATAACTCTGTCAGTGCAAAAAAAAAATTTCGAAGGGTGCCGCGTTGTGCCCAGTTTTCCTGTAGACGGTCACATTTAATGGTCATATATAAATTTGACATAAACATGAAATCATTTCATTTAATTCTGAAACTAGCGAATATTGAATACTGCTTTGCCTAACGTATTAATGTTTAAAGTGTTTCCACTATTACCAACTAAGAATATCGTTAGTGAAATCAATGTTCTACATTCTATGAAATAGTCAACCACAGAATTAACATGAGCTTATCTGTCATTCATGTATTTATAAAGTATTCTACCATACATATAATAAATTTTTAAAAAAATCAGGATTAGATTTAAAACAAATAAATAAAACATAATAATGTCTCAGTAATGCAGGAGCAGATTTTGGATTTGTGAGGGGGGGCTCTTTTTTAAGAAGGGAAGAAATAGCTACAGCTACTGACAGAAAAATGTTGTAATGCATTTCCTACAAAATTATATTCTAATATTCATCTGTATAGTAATTAGCATTAAAATGTGATTCTCCAGAACTAAATGGATGAAATGCTAAAATCAGGAAATAAAAATAAATCAAATAAAAATGCTCATCATTTTAGTAATTATGCTACTTCAAACTTCCTATTATGCTCATAATATGCTCCTTTACAGATCTCAAACCTTAACCACATTCAAAACTATAAGAATCTCACTACCCATGACTAAACTGAATCCTGGTATGACAGCAAAAGCTTGTATTTATGAAATCACTTATTATGCTCAAAATTATGCCAGCACAATTTACCAACCCCTAGTGAATAGGTACATATAATCATGAAAAAAAAGAAAGAAACTGATTCATGAGAATTAAGGAAAATACAACTATTTTTAGCTAATGGTGTAAACAGGGTTTTTTTGAGGGGGGGGCAGGGGGGGGCATTCGCCCCCCCTAGAGGATTTTGTGCCCCCCCTTGAGCATTTGAAATGAAATTTCATTATTCTAAATAGACAGCACACACACACTTAAGCAGGCACACACACATTAATAATTAATACAGGCACACACACAATTAATGCATGCACTCTGACACATGCATGCCCCCCCTTGCTAACAAAAATCTCTATTTTGCCCCCCCTTAGCAATTTTTCTAAAAAAATCCCTGGTAAATATTTTCTATAATTGTCAAATTCAACCATGAAGAAAATTATTGAATGAGCAACAACTATCAAATAATAATATTCTCTCCAGAATTAATAAATGCTATACTTGTTGCTTTGGTATACTACAAACTTAGTCTGCCATATCATCCGACAAATATTCAAAATTCGGACTCAGCATATCAATAAGTAGAAATGCATTCGTTAGAAAATAGTTATTATTGGAGTATGAGGAAAAACATTGATGACAATAAGTGATTGTTATTATAATTGTATTTCCAGTTACAGGTAAGAAATACAGTTACCAAATAAAATGAGGGCTCATTCTGCTTGCTTCTAGCTATTAACTTATCTTTTCTTGAATACTTGATTCACTACAACTACTTCATAGTACATGTTAATCACAAGTCTTGTTTGGAAATAAACGTATCACATCCTCAGCGTCAATTAAGTATAAACCACTGAATTAATCACTAACAATAATTGACTGCTAAATCACAACATGAACTCCACATATCAGTGAGTAAATGCAACTCACAGCAAAAGTTTACTCTTCACAATATTTTCTAATAGCAAAGTATTCCAACACATTTCATGTAGTTTAAATATTTCATACTTATATACATGTGAATGAGGAGCTAATGCTATAATAAAATATAAATACATATAATAATTGATACTAAAATATTATATGCATTTAATTATAATAAAATAGAAATACATATTATAATATTTTAGTATAACAATTGTAAAGTTTCAGTACTATATATAAAGTAACTTATGTTATAGTGCCGAAACTGTGAAAGTGACAAAATGTATTTCTTTAAAAATGAAATGTTGTATTTTCTATGCTTGCTACATTAAACAATTCTTACCATCTGTGTCAAGTCTATGAGGTATGTGTCATTGAAATAACTAGTATCATCATTTCCACCAAACAAGATTGCATGAGTAGGACTAATACCGGTGAGAGTAAAACCAGCTCTTGGATAAGGTCGAGTTCCAGTAATTAAGGGAGAAGACCATGTACCTATTTAGAAATAATATATTTTTGTACTAATAAATGAACTAATACTTCGTAAATTTTTTTCTGATTTTTTTTAAGACTGTACTTATAGAAACTAAGATCCTTCATGAAAAAATGTATTTAACTTAACTGCTTCCCATATGGTTTGCTTTACTGTAACTATTTTGGAGGTGTAAACACACACATGCACACACACAGATGTATTCTTGGCAAAACTTGTTTGAGGATCAGTAATGATAATAATCGTTGACTTAATTCACATATTAAAGGAATAGGAATTATATAATCCTAAAATAGTGTAGACACGAACTAATTAAAGTGAATACTAAACAACTTATTAGCTTTAGTTATATCATAAACACCATTTATATTCTGAGCTGAAAGGTCAACTCTTTCATCAACTTTGTTCCTCTATTTTTGCAATTGAGAACTCCCACCTTCTTTTTGCATTATAAATCTGCCCGTAACTTTCAAAACTCACATGATATAATTCTCACACAATCTTATCACAAAAATGAAATGTTGGATTTTAAAGGATAATACTAGCACTTTCTGATGTAATTTAAATGTACACTTCTCAAGTTAAATAAGTAACCTCAAAATAGCCATTACAATTTTAGATTCATTTTGTAAATGAAGATATTCATAACTATTGAACCTCCACCAATAACATCTGCAACATCACAAAGGGCAAGTTCTACATTTGAAAACGTACGAATTGAAGTGATAAAAAAATGTTATATCATTCATGCTCACAAAGAATTACTCATGAACTAGACATAATCAACATAGAAAAATAATTTCATGTACATATGATGATACATTGTAAAGTTGCAAGTGTACGTTTGTCTGATATTTTTATTTCGTGTAATTTTCTCAAATAAACACAAATTTCTTGCATTAATATTTTCCTATAGTACTCTACTCTTAGCTATTTTGGTAGGAAAATAATAAAGCACTATTAAAAAAAATAAAGCATTTATATTCATAGAATTTCATATGTAGCAAAGACAAGCCAGCTAATACTTTGCTCCATTTTTTTAAGTAAGATTTCCACCTGTCACAATCTATGATCTAGTGAAAACAAGATGTCCTATGTACCATAATATATTTATACTTTTACACAATATCTTAATGTTATTCAAGTTTTACTTATGAGTGTCTTACTCACTTCACTCAATTCCACATGTGTAATAAATATAACACAAGCAAATCAAATTTTATAAATACTACCTAAACAAATTGAGTAGTCCAATTCAACTAATAGAACCATAATGTATTGTTCTTATTTACATTTGTAATTTCAGGGTATTTCAAAGCATTGACACAATTGAGACATGATTCTATACTAACTTTGCTTACATTTTTACTATTATTTCTCATTGATAAAACACATGTTAGTTACATTATCAAACTATTAAACACACAATTTTTCATGAATAGGCTATTCAATGTTGTAGCATATTATTGTATTAAAATATTTTATGCCACTTTAATTAAAATATTAATACATTCTATATAGTAAAATTTAGTGGAAATAACCATGTCTGTTACTATAAGTATAGCTAATAACTCTAAAAATACATTATTATATCAGAAAATATATGTAACACATACTAACCATCTACTCTGTAATACTATTAATACACTTGATATGATTATTACTTACTTTGTGAAATATTATACATATGAATCTCATTGGTCCTGCCACGACCATCTTGATATCGTTTAGCCTTAGTAAATTGTGATCCAGACTGCAGTTCACCTGATGGTATGCCATAGCCTCCAATGAAGATTAATGTATTATTATGATGTATCACTTGACAATCAGTTTTCCTCATGGGTCCACTATCATGTAGTGGTGAGATTTGAGTCCATGTCATAGATCTTGTGTCTAGCTGATGTAATGAAGCATGGAATGATGTATAATCATGACCACCAAACAAGTAGAGAATATGATCTGAATAAGCTGTTGCACAGCCATATATTCCAGGAGGTGGAGTACCAGTTGTAGCAAGTTCTTTCCACGATTCTGTAGAGCACTCATAGATTTGGACTACCTTCTTCAATTGTATTTTATTCTTACTAAAGTTGACAACAACACCTCCATGAATGTAGAGTTGGTCAGTACTTGCTGAGGCATTAGCGAACACTCGAGGTGAAGGTTCATAATGACTGAGAGGCTGATCTAAAAAATTAAAAAATCATTGGTGTAATAATAGAATATACATTTACATTGACACACAAAATAGTAATATTTACAATAAATGATATATTTAATTACTTCGTAACATTATATTATTATGTTGTTAATGTTTCTAATATACTTTTGATTTTTGATTGGCATTACATTTAAAATGTATTACTATTGATAATTGTCCAGCATCTTGATGATACTAATATCTCCTAAAAGTACTCAGTTTGTCTCAAAGTTCACTGGCATCAGTTGTCAAACAAGTAGTCATTTTCTCAAACTAGCCATGCAGCCAGTAACCACAAAGTACAAGAGCAGCTGTCAAAACAAATAATTGCATGCAGATAAGAGTTGTTAAAACAATTCTACTTGTACTACTTTATGAATTCCAATAAAACATAAAATCTAAATTTGTGCCTATTTTCAACTGATATTTAGTATTTGCAATAATGTATGTTCATTATAACATCAGTGAATAATACACATTCTGTTAATTATGTTTCAGTGAAGATGTTGGAAATGCAATGAAATAAGGGAGTATAGCTTGAATTAGGTTAAAATAATTCTTATAATTTACAGGATAAGGAGATAAAATAGATCAGAAAATAGAGAGTTTCAAATTTTTAGTGAGAGAAGTATGAAAAAAAATGGACATGTAAAATTTTCTTGAAACACGAGTGATATTAATTAAAATCACAGTTGTCAAAATTTATTCCATCCTGACTCCGCCTACAGTTACACTTTATATTCATTTTCTAAATAAGCATTGCCCGGAAATATATTGCTTATTGGTGGATAAAAGTTCTACAAGGTTATGGTCAGACTAATCAGATCATTGTTTCAGTTTTTTATGGTTTCGCATATGTCTACATTTAACAACGTATTCTCAACACATTCAATAAATGTAACATCAATATATTTGAAGTATTCTGAATATTTGTATCTCAATAGAAATAATAGATAAAAACAGAAGAGTTGTTAACCTAATAATAGATTGCCTATCAAAGTGGCTACTTGAGGTTGACTGCATGTCAACATCACATTGGATAGAGGTTAAATTACCTTTATTATAGGGGCCAGAATTGGCTTCGACATCTCCACATAGTAATAATAGTTTCAGTTTTAGTGAAGTAGTTCTGGAATGAATATGGTACATGCAGTACATTTCCAAAATAGTTTGTACCGCATGTGGTACTTGGTGTACCACCTATGTGAAGTAGTGTGTTTAATGCATAATCACTTGTAATGTATGTATGAGATGGGATACATCACGTACCACAAGGTGGTCCTAGAGCTAGGGCTAAAGACTTACATGTGTACCGTTTGTACAATTTCTAGTTTTTTATTGTTATTTATAGTCAATATCATACTACAAGTGTTGCAAGCTAGTTTGTGTACCACTGTAGGTACATTCGGCATTATCTTCTAACTCATAGTTTGTACCGCATGTGGTACTTGGTGTACCACCTTTGTAAAATAGTGTGTTTAATGCATAATCATTAATAATGCTTGTATCAGACGGGATACAACACGTACCACAAGGTGGTCCTAGGGGGCTAGAGCTAGGGCTAGGGCTAAAGACTTATACATGTGTACTGTTTGTACAATTTCAAGTTTTTTCTATTGTTACTTGTAGTCAATATCATACACAAGTGTTGCTAGCTAGTTCTCGTGTACCACTGTAGGTACATTCGGCATTATCTTCTAACTCACAGTTTGTACCGCATGTGGTACTTTGTGTACCACCTATGTGAAATAGTGTGTTTAACCCTCTCTTTCCTGAATTGTTTTGACGCGCGGGGAAAAATCTAATTTTCTACCGCGGAATAGAGCATTGCCGTTTTATTTTTTTAACTCGATGCTGGCTGGGAAAACCCCATAGCAACCATATATCACTAAATAGACCAAGAGTTTGGGATTCCCCTCATTTTTGATTGAGAAAATTGAATAATATTTAAGCCATCTACTAATATTTCAAAAAAAAAAATTTTTTCCCCCCAAAAAATCCACTTTTCCCATCAATAAAAAAATAAAATAAAATAGAAATAATATTGTTTGATGCATTATATACCAATATTTATATTAGTTCAACAATAAAATATGTTGTTTGTTGTGTGTGGTGCTGATTGTGATCATGTAGGAGACATCTATGAGTGTCCACAAGGAACGTATGCCATCGGACGTCGAGCTCCACTACAAAACAATTTCATATACACAAAAACACAAACAACAAAGATATTTGTAATACAAACAACAAATTATTCATGATCCTATATAATTGCAACTTTATGATGTATTGTATGCGGTTTCATACAGGATTTTTGTTTGGGGTGGGGCTCCGAGTGTACTTCGCCACACCCATTTTTTGGAACCTACACTACTTTGATGCACATCTTTGCATACGAGTCTATACTTCACACTGATGATCAGTGTTCGGTCCTATGCACTAAATGGCTCAGTTATGATAGGAACATAATGGGATACAATATCAGACTAAAAATAAATGCTTCCTAAATGTTCATTTCTATTCAACTCCCAAAATTCTAGGGGGGAACCCAGCGCTAGCCTCCCACTGTATGAACACCTGCTATGTATACTCCACACTGTACATGAGAGAAACATGTATTGAGAAAGTGTACTTTGAAAATGAAAAGCAGTACAAGCACACACGTGGAATTCAACTTACCCGGCATGGATGGTGTCACAGACTGAACGATCCCTCCCATAGGATCCGGAACCTCCACACAATACCAAAAAAACACAAGACAACAATGACATTTGTAACATAACTGCTGGCCTCGCTGAATTGAGCCCCCCCCTCCCCCGTCATTACTTTTCACTGACATTCTTGTACCATAACCCCCCCTCCCCCGTCATTACTTTTCACTGACATTCTTGTACCATAACCCCCCCTCCCCCGTCATTACTTTTCACTGACATTCTTGTACCATAACCCCCCCTCCCCCGTCATTACTTTTCACTGACATTCTTGTACCATAACCCCCCCCCTCCCCCCCCCAGCCCTAGCTGGACACCCAAATATCAGTAAGTTGAAAAAATGAAATTCAACTTACCAGGCATGGATGATGTCACAGACCGAAAAAGACCACCGAGTTCGTTCTCTCTCAGGTTGGATCCGGAAACGCCACATACTGTTTGTTCATGGTTGCTCTCTCTCTCTTTCCACAAATGCACGCACACACATACACACACACACACACACACAAGAAAAAAGAAGCTACAGGTGAATACAGATCATAAAAATAAATGTATATTTTATTATACATAAATTGACTGGTGTACACACACACACACACACACATGAAATTCAACTTACATGGGCATAGTAGTCACGATCCAAAAAGATCCAGAGTTCCCTCCCAGGTTGTATACGGAAGCGCCACATACTGTTTGTCCACGGATGCTCTCTCTCATTCCACAAATGCACACACACACATACACACACACACACACTAGAAAAAAGAAGATACAGGTGAATACAGATCATAAAAATAAATGTATAATATAAATTGACTGGTGTACACACACACACATACATGAAATTCAACTTACATGGGCATAGTAGCCCCGATTAGAAAAGACCCCACCCCCCCACCCCCGAGTTCGTTCCCTCCCCGGTTAGATCTGGAAGTGCCAGAATAACATTTCAACTCCACGCACACACATATACATCGAGTGTGAAGCTCCACTACAACACCACAAAAACACAGACAACGACAACGACAATAACAATACATATTACAACTTTTGGGATGTTCAGGGAGGGGGAGGGGGGGGGGGGGAGCAGCCACAAATATCAAAGTCTGTGGTCCTTCACACAAAAGATTATGGAATATCAATGGGTGTGTTGTCATCTTCTCTCCCCCTACCTCATCCACCCGACTCTTGTTCTTCGATTCCCGCCTTCTCCGACCGCGAGGACGTCCAGAACTCTTCTTCATCACTGGAACCTGCTGCCTGAAAGACAAGAGAAAGACAAGCTTACCTCGATCATCTTCTTGACTCCCATTTTCAGTATCAGAGTTGACGGGGTCTGGTCCACCAACCCTGATACAGGGCCTCCTATAGCCCTAGATGTCGTCTCCCTTCTCTCCGCTTGATCCTGAGTCGCTAGAGTCAGCATCAAGCAAGTCTAACACTTGCACCGCATTGTAACTTGTAGACGCCATCTTCCAAAAAATGACTTTGAAAAAAAAATTTTTTTGCATAGTTACCGGGGTCACACGACACGCTCACTTTTTTCCTATGATGTAATAAGCATTACCTAAGACTGTACGTAATAGGGAGGTCCCCAGTTGAACTGGCGATTTTATAAAAATTGGAGAAGACAGTAAGTCAAACCGCAAAGTCTTGGTCGGCAAAGAAGCGGTTGTTTCAATGTGTTATGGAAGGCTACTGAGCTCAAGCAATTTTTTGCTGCTTCTACAAAGCTCTGGAGATGACTGGATCCATAAATGAAGCTGCTGTGAAGAAGGTAACTTTTTTTAAAATTCGACGGAGAACCTATGTTTGTTTTTTTTGCCGAGGAAGAAATATAAGCAACTGCTGTGAGGTACTGTCGAAGCAGTCCTGGCTGAAAGCTATTTTAGATGCTTCTCCAATGCATTGGGCACCTGTGTATGCAATCTGAAGGTTCTAGCTATAAAGTAACTATTTTTAAAAATTCGGAGAAACCAACCGGTCTCACCCCGCTTTAAAGCGGGATCCGGAACGAAAGGATTAATGCATAATCACTTATAATGCTTGTATCAGATGGGATACATCACGTACCACAAGGTAGAGCTAGGGGCTAGGGCTAGGGCTAGGGCTAGGGCTAGGGCTAGGGCTAGGGCTAGGGCTAGGGCTAGGGCTAGGGCTAAAGACTTACATGTGTACCGTTTGTACAATTTCAAGTTTTATTTTGTTATTTGTAGTCAATATCATACTACAAGTGTTGCAAGCTAGTTCTCGTGTACCACTCTAGGTACATCCTGCATTATCTTCTAACTCATAGTTTGTACCGCATGTGGTACTTGGTGTACCACCTATGTAAAGTAGTGTGTGTGATGCATAATCACTTATTAAGCATGTGTATCAAATGAGTTACATCACGTACCACAAGGTGGTATGCCACAGGACCAAATTGCCTATTTTGAAAAAGCAATATTCCATCAACTGTAAAACTTGCACCACATGTAACACTAGTTTTTCAATACCTGATTACACGTTTTGAAATGTACTGCATGTACCATATTGTTTTTATAAGTTAAATGAAACAGTGTACATAGCAACAGTTTATCCGTGCTTTTCTAGTATCATACAACAAGTGGTACAAGTGGTACAATATGTCATACGGCACACAAATTAAGTTATACCTTGTAGTATATAAAACAAAACTACTTCAACTTGTATATACTTGTATTTAATTTTGTAATTTTGACAGTATAATAGGTGGTACGATTGGTAAATTCTGTAGTGCCGGTGTTACCTAGGGGGCTAGAGCTAGGGCTAGGGCTAAAGACTTACATGTGTACTGTTTGTACAATTTCAAGTTTTTTCTATTGTTACTTGTAGTCAATATCATACACAAGTGTTGCAAGCTAGTTCTCGTGTACCACTGTAGGTACATTCGGCATTATCTTCTAACTCATAGTTTGTACCGCATGTGATACTTGGTGTACCACCTATGTGAAGTAGTGTGTATGATGCATAATCACTTATTAAGCATGTATCAAATGAGTTACATCACGTACCACAAGGTGGTATGCCACAGAACAAAATTGCCTATTTTGAAAAAGCAATATTCCATCAACTGTAAAACTTGCACCACATTTAACACTAGTTTTTCAATACCTGATTGCACGTTTGGAAATGTACTGCATGTACCATATTGTTTTTATAAGTTAAATGAAAAAGTATGTATAGTAACAGTTTATCCGTGCTAATCTAGTCTCATACAACAAGTGGTACAAGTGGTACAATATGTGACCGGTTTTGGGAAAATCGGCCTAAACGCGGCAAACAATTTTTTTCAGTATCCCCGGGTAAAGCCTTATGGGTCGATTTTTTTAAAAAAAATTTTTATGGCAGAAATGGATAGACACCAGTTAGCTCTAGCTTATGACGCAGTTGTAAGCTCTGGCGAGCTCTAGAACTCACACTAGGAGGCTAGAAACACTAGCCGGTTGGACTCGTGTACGGAGAGTTGCTAAGAAATTATTGGCGGGCTTTTCACTAACAGCGGGGGAAAAAACTGTAGCTAACTAATTCACTTACTATTCTACATAATTCACGTACTCACGCAATTCTCGCCATCATAGTTTCTTAAGGAGCTCTGCATTAAGCCTTTTAGACTTCTTTCAATCCGCCTGTAACCGGTTTATTCCATAGTGTCCCGGAGACACGCAGTAATAGTATACGGACACAAGGCACGCCCCCTGACCTTAGCAACGCCTTTACCCGGCGTTTTTTCGAAATCAGCAATAATAAGTTTAGCAAAAATACTGAAGTGTTGTAGTCCGTAGGGCGAAGACGGCTTGTGCTACAGCTTCCAAATTAGGAGGATGGCATCCCAAGGCCCCGTGCAGCCTACTGGTAGAATAAATTAGAAAACTTTAGATGCCGCGTTTAGGCCGATTTTCCCAAAACCGGTCACATATGTTATACGGCACACAAATTAAGTTATACCATGTAGTACTTAAAACAAAACAACTTATACTTGTATATACTTGTATTTAATTTTGTAATTTTGATAGTATAATAGGTGGTACGATTGGTAAATTCTGTAGTGCTGGTGTTACCTAGGGGCTAGAGCTAGGGCTAGGGCTAAAGACTTACATGTGTACTGTTTGTACAATTTCAAGTTTTTTTTTTTTTATTTGTAGTCAATATCGTACTACAAGTGTTGCAAGCTAGTTCTCGTGTACCACGCTAGGTACATCCTGCATTATCTTCTAACTCATAGTTTGTACCGCATGTGGTACTTGGTGTACCACCTATGTGAAGTAGTGTGTTTAATGCATAATCACTTGTAATGTATGTATGAGATGGGATACATCACGTACCACAAGGTGGTCCTAGAGCTATGGCTAAAGACTTACATGTGTACCGTTTGTACAATTTCTAGTTTTTTGTTGTTATTTATAGTCAATATCATACTACAAGTGTTGCAAGCTAGTTTTCGTGTACCACTGTAGGTACATTCGGCATTATCTTCTAACTCATAGTTTGTACCGCATGTGGTACTTGGTGTACCACCTATGTGAAATAGTGTGTTTAATGCATAATCACTAATAATGCTTGTATCAGACGGGATACAACACGTACCACAAGGTGGTCCTAGGGGGCTAGTGGTAGGGCTAGGGCTAAAGACTTACATGTGTACTGTTTGTACAATTTCAAGTTTTTTCTATTGTTACTTGTAGTCAATATCATACACAAGTGTTGCTAGCTAGTTCTCGTGTACCGCTGTAGGTACATTCGGCATTATCTTCTAACTCACAGTTTGTACCGCATGTGGTACTTTGTGTACCACCTATGTGAAATAGTGTGTTTAATGCATAATCACTTATAATGCTTGTATCAGATGGGATACATCACGTACCACAAGGTAGAGCTAGGGCTAGGGCTAAAGACTTACATGTGTACTGTTTGTACAATTTCAAGTTTTATTTTGTTATTTGTAGTCAATATCATACTACAAGTGTTGCACGCTAGTTCTCGTGTACCACTCTAGGTACATCCTGCATTATCTTCTAACTCATAGTTTGTACTGCATGTGGTACTTGGTGTACCACCTATGTGAAGTAGTGTGTGTAATGCATAATCACTTATAAAGCATGTATCAGATGTGTTACATCACGTACCACAAGGTGGTATGCCACAGAACAAAATTGCCTATTTTGAAAAAGCAATATTCCATTGAATGTAAAACTTGCACCACATGTAACACTAGTTTTTCAATTCTTGATTGCACGTTTTGAAATGAACTGCATGGACCATATTTTGTTTATAAGTTAAATGAAAAAGTATGTATAGTAACAGTTTATCCGTGCTAATCTAGTCTGATACAACAAGTGGTACATCTAATACATGCTTAATAAGTGATTATGCATCACACACACTACTTCACATAGGTGGTACACCAAGTACCACATGCGGTACAAACTATGAGTTAGAAGATAATGCAGGATGTACCTAGATTGGTACACGAGAACTAGCTTGCAACACTTGTAGTATGATATTGACTACAAATAACAAATTAAATTTGAAATTATACAAACGGTACACATGTAAGTCTTTAGCCCTAGCCCTAGCTCTAGCCCCCTAGGTAACACCGGCACTACAGAATTTACCAATCGTACCACCTATTATACTGTCAAAATTACAAAATTAAATACAAGTATATACAAGTTGAAGTAGTTTTGTTTTAAATACTACACGGTATAACTTAATTTGTGTGCCTTATAACATACTGTACCACTTGTACCACTTGTTGTATGAGACTAGAATAGCACGGATTAACTGTTGCTATATACACTGTTTCATTTAACTTATAAACAAAATATGGTACATGCAGTACAATTCAAAACATGCAATCAAGAATTGAAAAACTAGTGTTACATGTGGTGCAAGTTTTACAGTTAATGGAATGCTTTTTAAAAATAAGCAATTTTGTTCTGTGGCATATCACCTTGTGGTACGCGATGTACCACAACTGATACATGTATAAGAAGTACTTATTTATCAAACACATTACTTCACATAAGTGGTACAGTAAGTACCACATGTGGTACAAACTATGAGTTAGAAGATAATGCCGAATATACCTACAGTGGTACACGAGAACTAGCTTGTAACACTTGTGTATGATATTGACTACAAATAACAATAAATAAAACTTGAAATTGTACAAACGGTACACATGTAAGTCTTTAGCCCTAGCCCTAGCTCTACCTTGTGGTACGTGATATAAGTGATTATGCATCAAACACACTATTTCACATAGGTGGTACACAAAGTACCACATGCGGTACAAACTGTGAGTTAGAAGATAATGCCGAATGTACCTACAGTGGTACACGAGAACTAGCTTACAACACTTGTGTATGATATTGACTACAAGTAACAGTAGAAAAAACTTGAAATTGTACAAACAGTACACATGTAAGTCTTTAGCCCTAGCCCTAGCTCTAGCCCCCTAGGACCACCTTGTGGTACGCGTTGTATCCCATCTGATACAAGCATTATTAGTGAGTATGCATTAAACACACTCTTTTACAAAGGTGGTACACCAAGTACCACATGCGGTACAAACTATGAGTTAGAAGATAATGCCGAATGTACCTACAGTGGTACATGAAAACTAGCTTGCAACACTTGTAGTATGATATTGACTATAAATAACAATAAAATACTTGATATTGTACAAACGGTACACATGTAAGTCTTTAGCCATAGCTCTAGGACCACCTTGTGGTACGTGATGTATCCCATCTCATACATACATTACAAGTGATTATGCATTAAACACACTACTTCACATAGGTGGTACACCAAGTACCACATGCGGTACAAACTATGAGTTAGAAGATAATGCAGGATGTACCTAGCGTGGTACACGAGAACTAGCTTGCAACACTTGTAGTATGATATTGACTACAAATAACATAAAAAAACTTGAAATTGTACAAACAGTACACATGTAAGTCTTTAGCCCTAGCCCTAGCTCTAGCCCCTAGGTAACACCAGCACTACAGAATTTACCAATCGTACCACCTATTACACTATCAAAATTACAAAATTAAATACAAGTATATACAAGTATAAGTTGTTTTGTTTTAAGTACTACATGGTATAACTTAATTTGTGTGCCGTATAACATATTGTACCACTTGTACCACTTGTTGTATGAGACTAGATTAGCACGGATAAACTGTTACTATACATACTTTTTCATTTAACTTATAAACATAATATGGTACATGCAGTTCATTTCAAAACGTGCAATCAAGAATTGAAAAACTAGTGTTACATGTGGTGCAAGTTTTACATTTAATGGAATATTGCTTTATCAAAATAGGCAATTTTGTTCTGTGGCATACCACCTTGTGGTACGTGATGTAACACATCTAATACATGCTTAATAAGTGATTATACATCACACACACTACTTCACATAGGTGGTACACCAAGTACCACATGCGGTACAACCTATGAGTTAGAAGATAATGCAGGATGTACCTAGAGTGGTACACGAGAACTAGCTTGCAACACTTGTAGTATGAACAAATAACAAAATAAAACTTGAAATTGTACAAACGGTACACATATAAGTCTTTAGCCCTAGCCCTAGCTCTAGCCCCCTAGGTAACACCGGCACTACAGAATTTACCAATCGTACCACCTATTATACTGTCAAAATTACAAAATTAAATACAAGTATATACAAGTATAAGTAGTTTTGCTTTAAATACTACACGGTATAACTTAATTTGTGTGCCGTATAACATATTGTACCACTTGTACCACTTGTTGTATGATAATAGAAAAGCACGGATAAACTGTTGCTATGTACACTGTTTCATTTAACTTATAAAGACAATATGGTACATGCAGTACATTTCCAAACGTGCAATCAGGTATTGTAAAACTAGTGTTACATGTGGTGCAAGTTTTACAGTTGATGGAATATTGCTTTTTCAAAATAGGCACTTGTTGTATGATAATAGAAAAGCACGGATAAACTTGTTTCATTTAACTTATAAAGACAATATGGTACATGCAGTACATTTCAAAACGTGTAATCAGGAACTAGTGTTACACGTGGTGCAAGTTTTACAGTTTTAAAGGGTCTTGCTACGCGAGACTACTATCGCACTGTGCGAACCAAGTGGTCACGTGATTGGAGATTAAGGATTCGTTTATATGGCGGCTGGGGGTCTTAGGAGTATTGAAGAGTCTCCATACTTACCTGGTAAGAATATTGGACACTAGAGTTTATAGGGGTGTCCAACAAAAACTAGCTAGAGCGATGTGTAGCTGGTCTGGCGTCCGGACCCTTTATATTCTATTATTATTGTGAGTGGGCAAAGGAAAAGGTGTTATAATTGTTAGGCTACGAGGCTTAGAGCCACAATTTAACTAATGATATAAATAATTCCTCATTGTAGAACCTCAGCATTGGGAGAGTGAGTTGAATTATGATTTCAGAAGGAAAAGTATAAGGTTTATATAAAAATGTTGTGTTAGTGATGAAGTGTTATTGGGGAAGTTCATGTGAGGAGGTTGTCTGGCGTAACCCGACCCTTTACCTACCTGCCATGCTGGGAAGGCTCTGGGGACACTGCCATTATGGATCAGTTCTAATGGAATGATGAGGTGCTTCAGTGTCCCCACATTCTTTCCAGCGTAGCGGTTAGGTAAAGGGTCGGGCAGCGCCAAACTGGTGATGAGGTGTTGATAATAGCAGTGTTTTTTTGAATTAAAATGAACTCAAAAGAAAGATTTAGATAGAATGGGGAGAAGGTAGATTTGGTAAGGAGTATGAGGAGAATTGTATTGGGAGGCTATTTGAAGTTTATGTGCTTAAGGTTGTGATTAATCTAAAACGAACAAATAATAAGAATTTAATCAGACCTGTTTCGTGTGTAGCAATTAGGTAAATAATCTTGCTACATCTGATCAGGGTTATGGCAGGTATAGGCTAGGGTCGGTTATGATAAAAACATTTTAAAGGTTATAGGTAATTATATATACAGTTAAAAATAGTGTTGAAAATCTATCATGTTGTTGCAGAAAATAATGCATCTCTTATTTGGAACAAAATTAAAGATATTCATTTTCATACTGTCCATTTGACAAAACCTTTCAACCCAATTGAAAAATTATCACATTTAAATTTACGTCACAAGAAGTGTAACTATTTTTATCTAAAAGAGATAATAGACTTCAACATTGATTTGTTGACAAAGGGTTCTATGAACAACAAAGATGTCAATGAGGCACTACGTTTTTTACTTCCCTATCTTAAAGAAAAGAATATAAAAATAGATGTCAATCAATTTTATATGGAGAATCATATATTATATGAATTAGTTCAGAAATTATTCGTTCATATTTCAAGTTCAATAACTTTGGAATATAGACTTCATCACCATTGGGTTGATTTAGAGTTTGGAAGTAGCAGTGAAGTAACTTGTGGAAATTTGGGCATGGGATGCAATGAATCCACGTGGTATGGAACTATTGATGGGCGCCTTCGTGGACAATTTCCAGCGAGTTTACTTCCAGTAGTTTCAGTAGAACGAGAAGATGATGATAGTAGTGAAAGTGATGGTAATACCGTGGTTATGGAAGTAAAAAAATACAGTGTACACTCATCCCAGGCTATAGGTACGGTTGTCCTATCGTCATTTATTGAACATAGTTTACATACGGATTTGAATTCTCTGGTCCCATGCATTCTAATAAACTGCAACACAGTGCAGATATTGATGTATGACTGTGTGGCAGACGTACTGTTGATTTCAGATAGTTTTATTTTCAGGCAAGGTGATAGCATTAATAAGGAGAGTATTCTATTGTTGTGGCTCTTTATTAATCACAGGTAAGTTGTAAAAATAGCAGCTAGCAGTCTACAGCTTGTATATGTTAACAAGTTAGGAATGCATATTAGTACATAGTTTGCAAAAATTATGAAAAAAAATGCTAAAGGATTAATAAAACGGTTACGATTAAGTAAAGATTTATTTGGTTCAAACTTTTGTATTTCTTAAATTCCATATTTTTTAAAATTAATTCTAGAATTTTTCTGAAAGAACTTGGAACTCCTTTACAAGCCATTCCGACATCAAACATACATCAGTATTTATCAAGAGCTGAAGCCTTAAATGATTTCAAATCACTCAATGAAAAGGAAATTAATTGGAACTCGGGTAAACATGGATATGGCTCATGCGAAGAATGTTCAAGTGAACATGTAAGTGAGAGTGAATGTTGGAAACCATTTGTAAAGAAGAGAAAAACTGTCTAAAAACTAATGTCATTCTCATTTTTTATTTCTTATATTTCATTTCTTTTTTTCGAAATTGTATTACTTGTTCGCTGTGTAGCTAACATTAAAATTTATTTTTAACAATTCCCATATATTTGTTTAAATCAAGGGGAACATGATAGATACATAGCATGCGGCATTCTTTACACAAACACACTACACACATTAAAGGAGAGAGGAGTATGTGATTTGAGTCAGCGGTTGAAGAACATTCTGTCAAGAGGATGATGCTAAGTGAAAAGATAGTCATAGTTTGCTGTCAACATGGGGTCAGTGAAGTAGTGTGCATGATATTGACTACAAACAACAATAGAAAAAACTTGAAATTGTACAAACTATACACATGTAAGTCTTTAGCCCTAGCCCTAGCTCTACCTTGTGGTACGTGATGTATCCCATCTGATACAAGCATTATAAGTGATTATGCATTAAACACACTATTTCACATAGGTGGTACACCAAGAACCACATGCGGTACAAACTATGAGTTAGAAGATAATGCCGAATGTACCTACAGTGGTACACGAAAACTAGCTTGCAATACTTGTAGTATGATATTGACTATATATAACAATAAAAAACTTGAAATTGTACAAACGGTACACATGTAAGTCTTTAGCCAATCGTACCACCTATTATACCATCAAAACTCCATTATAACTTAATTCTTGTGCCGTGTAACATATTGTACCACTTGTACCACTTGTTGTATGAGACTAGAATAGCACGGATAACGTGTTGCTATATATACTTTTTCATTTATCTTGTATACAAAATATGGTACATGCAGTATATTTCACAACAAGCAATCAAGAATTGAAAAACTAGTGTTACATGTGGTGCAAGTTTTACAATTAATGGAATATTTCTTTTTCAAAATATGCAATTTTGTTCTGTGGCATACCACCTTGTGGTACATGATGTAACACACTTGATACATGCTTAATAAGTGATTATGCATTAAACACACTACTTCACATAGGTGGTATATCAAGTACCACATGCGGTACAATCTATGAGTTAGATGATAATGCAGGATGTACCTGGAGTGGTACACAAGAACTAGCTTACAACACTTGTAGTATGATAAATAACAATAATGGTGTTACCTCGGGGGTTAGAGCTAGAGCTAAAGACTTACATGTGTACCGATTGTACACTTTCATGTTTATTATTGTTATTTATCATACTACAAGTGTTGTAAGCTAGTTCTCGTGTACCACTCCAGGTACATCCCGCATTATCTTCTAACTAATCTAGCAAATTTGCACTTTTTTCTGCAACAACATAATAGATTTTCAACACTATTTTTAACTGTATATATAATTACCTTTAACCTTTAAAACGTTATCATAACCCTAGCCTATACCTGCCATAACCCTGATCAGATGTAGCAAGACCTTTTACCTAATTGCTACACACGAAACAGTGTGTAGTGTGTTTGTGTAAGGAAAACTTCATGCTATGTAGCTATCAAGTTCCCCTTGATTTAAACAAATATATGGGCATTGTTAAGAATAAATTTTAACATTACACAGCAATCAAGCAATACAATTTTGAAAAAAAAAGAAAAGAAATGAAAAAAAAAAGAGTTTGACTAAGTTCTCCTCTTCTTTGCTAAGGGTTTAAAACATTGCTTTAAAATTACAGTTTCACGTGAACTTTCTTCGCATGAGTTATGTCCACGTTCACCTGAGTTCCAATTAATTGTCTTATCAGAGAGTCCTTTAAAATCATTTAAAATTCCGGAACTTGACATATACTGTTGTATGTCTGAAGTTGGTATGAGTTGTGAAGAATTATCAATTTCTTTCAGAAAAATTCTAGAATTTAAATAGAAAAAATGTAAGTTATAATAAACTATAAACAAAAGTAACGTTAAACAATTAAAAAAAATATTGAATTTATATAATACAAAATTTTGAACCAAATAAATCTTTACTTCATCGTAACTGCTTTCTTAATCCTTTAGCATATCCTTTTCATAAATCTTGCAAACCATGTACTAATATACATTCTTAACTTGAACATATACAAGCGGTAGACTGCTAGCTTATATTTTTACAACTAACCTGTGATTAATAAAGAGCCATAACAATAGAATAGACTGTTTATTAACCTCCTTGTCTTCCCTGAAAATAAATTTTTCCGAAATCAATAGTATGTCAGCCTCACAGTCATACAAAAATATCTGCAGTGTGTAGCAGTTTATTAGAATACATGGGATCAGAGAGTTTAGATCCTTATGTAAATTGTGTTCTATGAATGACGATAAGACAACCGAACCTATAGCCTGGGATGAATGTGTAGCGTTTCTTTTTAATTCCACGACCACAGAAGCACCATCACTTTCATCACTATATTCGTCTTCTTCTTTTGAAATTACTGGAATTGAACTCGCTGGCAAGTGTCCTCTTAGGCGCCCATCAACAGTACCATACCACGTGGATTCACTGCACCCCATGCCCAAATTTCCACAAATCACTTTACTGCTATCTCCAAACACTGTTTCAACCCAATGGTGATGAGTTCTGTATTCCAAGGTTGATGAACTTGAAATATGTTGAAATAAATTGTCAATCAATTCACGTAATACATATTTCTCCATACACTAATCACTGATATCTACGTTTATTTTATTTGTAACTTTAAGATTGGGAAGTAAGGAATTTATTGCCTTATTGAGATCTTCGTTGTTCATAGCACCCTTCGTCAATAAGTCAATGTTGAAGTCTATCATCTCTTCTAGACGAAAATCACATACATTCTTGTGTTGTAGCGTTAAACGTGATAATTTTTCAATTGCGCCGAAAGGTTTAGTCACTTTCACAACACAAATATTAAGATCTTTAATTTCATTCCAAAGCAAATTTGCACTTATTTCTGCAACAACATAATAGATTTTCAACACTATTTTTAACTGTATATATAATTACCTTTAACCTTTAAAACGTTATCATTACCCTAGCCTATACCTGCCATAACCCTGATCAGATGTAGCAAGACCTTTTACCTAATTGCTACACACGAAACAGGTCTGATTAAATTCTTATTACTTGTTCGTTTCAGATTAATCACAACCTTCTTAATTAATGTGAGTACATAAACTTCAAATAGCCTCCCAATACAATTCTCCTCATACTCCTTATCAAATCTACCTTCTCCCCATTCTATCTAAATCTTTCGTTCGAGTTAATTTTAATTATTCCTTTACAATTTATCCACTGCCACAAACACTGTTATTATCAACACTTCATCGCATGAACTTCCCCAATAACACTTTTTATCATTAACACTTCATTTCTATATAACCCTTCCACATTTCCATCTGTAATTATAATTCAACTCACTCTCCCAATGCTGAGGTTCTATGATGATGAATTATTTGTCTAAATATATCCTTAAATTAAAGAATATTGCGGCTCTAAGCATCGTAGCCTTACAATTATAACACCTTTACCTATGCCCCCGCACAATAATAATAGAAGGAAAATTGTTGGGACGCCAGACTAGCTACACATCGCTCTAGCCAGTTTTGCTGGACACCCCTATGTCCCTAGTGTCTTTCAATATCTAAAATTCTTACCATTTAAGTATGGAGACTGCTCAATACTCCTAAGAGCCCTAGTAGCCATATTTAAAATGAATCAGTTATCCACAATCACGTGACCGCTGTGTCGGTAATAGGGTATGGCCTCGCGAGACACTTTGCCGGAAGTCACGTGAACGCACGTGTCAGTGAACGCACGCGACTGCATCGTGGTTGGCATAGGCGGTAGCTGGCTAGATCAGACTGATGGAGGAAGAAATACATTTAAAGTGTGGTTGTGGAGATTCACAAGTATGTTTGTTTTTTGTTTTTTGTTTTATATAGGTTATTTTATTGATCTATATTTAGTTCAACGATAACCTGATCGGGTGCGATTCATGTGATGTCTGGGAACACCAGATTTGTAGGGGTTTTATGAAGCCACCCTCAGAGGAGGCAAAACACTTGTGCCTTCAGTGTCTTCGTCTCACTCCATATGAGGTGGAAGTACGTATATTTATATATATGTATATGTGTGGAACAATTATATGTGTTAAATTTATTTCCCACAGGCATTAATTTGTTGTCGAAAAGTTATTCACCATGTTTCTAAGAATAGACATGTAGTTGTATTTTCTAAGAAAGAGGTAATGAACAGTATCAAGATATCGGAAGGTGGGTTCAAGGAAGTGTTGAGGGAACTTAAAGGTTTCATTCTATGGAAGAATTATAGGAACAAGTAAGTTATTTAACATGCTTAAGAAACAAACTTATCTTTTGCATATTATTGCAGGACGTTTACAGTGAATTTTTCTTTATTAGAAGAAGTGGTAGAGCGTTATTTTAAGGTTAGTATTATTATTAGTGTTTGTTTTCTGGCATTTTCTAAATTTGTTTATATACTTGTAGGACTGCCATGGTGTTCTAGTTGGCGAAGTAAGTGTTACTTTTGTATTAGTTCTGTTTACTATTCTTTGGTTCGGAGACACCAGTAATGAGTGGTCTTGCATGTTGCAAAGGTCCAACTATATCGAGAGAAAAAAAGGAAGTTAATGTTTCATGGGATCCATTATTGTCATTGTTTGTTAGTTTTTTAATGTTCAAAAAGTATATATTTTTATATACGGATGCAATATTTTTTTTAAATTTATGTGCGTGGGCGATACAATTAATCAGTGGCCTTGAATGTTGCAAAGGTCCAACTGTATCGACACGAAAAAAGAAAAGAAAGTTAGTGTCTCATGTGATCGACCATTGTAATATTTTGTTTGTTTTTAATGGTTCAAAAAAGTAGAAGATAATTATTTATATATGGATGCAATGTGATTTTTTTTTTATTAATGTGTTAATAGTCTGGTACTCCTCACAAGGAACCGCCAGCTAGCCACAAGGTAAATTTAGGGGTAACACTTTACCAGCATCTATATATACAGAAATTGAATTTAGTGACTTAATGATTTCAAGTTGAGATTGGGAGATTCAATTATAGAGTGGCCTTGCATGTTGCAAAGGTCCAACTATATCGACACGAAAAAGAAAAAAGTTATTGTCTCGTGAGATCCTCCATTGTAATTGTTTGTTGTTTATTTTTAATGTTCGAAAAAGTAGAAGATATTTATTTATATACGGATGCAATATGATTTTTAAACATTTTATGTGTTAATAGTCTGCTCATAACCCTCCTCCATTGTCGCCGTCTCAAGTCAGTGAGGTAAATTTAGGGGTAACACTTTACCAGCATCCATTTAATGTACCACTAATGTTACATAGAGTACAGCTGATTATAGGGATGTACCATTTCTGTTACATGAAGTAGATTTGGTTATAGGGATGTACCACTACTGTTACATAGAGTAGAGCTAGTTATAGGGATGTACCATTAATGGTACATAAATTTTGAGCTGGTTATAGAAATGTACCACTTTTGTTACATAGAGTACAGCTGGTTATACGGATGTACCACTAAGTAGAGCTTGTTATAGAGATGTATTACTACTGTTACATATGTACCACTACTGTTACATAAAGTAGTGCTGCTTATAAAGATGTACCACTATTGTTACATAAAGTAAACTTAATTATAGGAATGTTCCACTAATGTTACATAGAATCACTACTGTAATACAAAGTAGAATTAATTATAAGAATATACCACTGCTGTTGCACAGAGTAGAGCTTGGTATATAGAGTAGAGCTGGTTATCCATATGTTCCACTACTGTTACATAAAATAAAGCTGGTTATAAATATGTACCACTGCTGTTACATAAAGTACAACTGGTTATAAAAATGTATCACTACTGTTACATAAAGTAGTGCTGCTTATAAAGATGTACCACTATTGTTACATGAAGTAAACTTAATTATAGGAATGTTCCACTAATGTTACATAGAATAAAGCAAATATGTACCACTGTTGTTACATAAGGTAGAGCTAGTTATAGAAATGTACCATAAATGTTACTTAAAGTAGAGATGGTTATATAAATGTACCACTACTGTTACATAGATTAAAGCTTGTTATAAAATTGTACCACTACTGTTACATAAAGTAGAGCTGCTTATAAAGATGTACCATTGTAATTGTTTGTTGTTTATTTTTAATGTTCGAAAAAGTAGAAGATATTTATTTATATACGGATGCAATATGATTTTTAAACATTTTATGTGTTAATAGTCTTCAGAAGGAGTAGAAGAACAAGCTCCAGTCGATGAGGTAAGTTTAGGGGTAACACTTTACCAGCATCTATATATATAGAAATGGAATTTAGTGACTTAATGATTTCAAGTTGAGATTGGGAGATTCAATTATAGAGTGGCCTTGCATGTTGCAAAGGTCCAACTATATCGACACGAAAAAGAAAAAAGTTATTGTCTCGTGAGATCCTCCATTGTAATTGTTTGTTGCTTATTTTTAATGTTCGAAAAAGTAGAAGATATTTATTTATATACGGATGCAATATGATTTTTAAACATTTTATGTGTTAATAGTCTGCTCATAACCCTCCTCCATTGTCGCCGTCTCAAGTCAGTGAGGTAAATTTAGGGGTAACACTTTACCAGCATCCATTTAATGTACCACTAATGTTTTAGATGGGGCATGTTCGGCTGAATGTGCAGTAAGTTTGTTTTTGTGTTTTTTGTTTTGTTTACAAAAAGTGATTAAAGGCTTAATATTTAAATTTTCAGCAAAAGTTTACAAAAATCGAAGAACGAGTATTGAGGATAGAGGTTTGTTTTGTTTTTTTTTGTTTACAAATTGAGTTCTTATATTTGTATTAACCTTGCAGAGAATGTTGGGATTAACAACTGTAAGTTTTAATTGATTATTATTTAATGTGTTTTAGAGTACTTTGAAATAGTTGTCAACATTTGATTTTTTATGCATATCCTGTGTCCCGTCCGGTTAGTTGAATTTCTGGTGAATGTCCCAGTTGTTTTGCGGACACGCTCTTAATATGCACACAATTTTACATAGATAAATTAACTAGTTATTTTAAAATTCACCATTTGCATTAGATTTATTCAGTTGGATATAATAAATTGAGGTCACATTAACTTTGCTTAACGCGCTTCGGACTTCACCAATGTAGGATTAGTGGGCGTGGTGCGTCCCAACTTTGTTGTCAGAAGTTGGTAACTATGCTTTTATAGCTTATAGCATTAATGAAATCAGTTGCAATGATATGAGTTTATTATGAATTGCTTTCGTATTTAGGACGATGGACTGTCGACTGAACCACATGCAAGATCTGGAGAATTAATCGAATTACACTTAAAACATAATGTAAGTATGAATTGATTCAGTACTGCTGGTATTAATGTAGTTGATTAATGTCGTACTTTAGTTAAAGCCCCAGTCTTACTGTAAAAGGCTACAGAGATCTGTAAGTTTTCACATGTATTAGTGTATTGTTTTAAGTGTCGTGGCACATAGCAATCAGCAGGCACTGTTGATTGGTGTAGAATAGCATTAATTGATTTAATTAAGGGAGAATGCAACCATTTTTTTGTCATACATGTGTCTTTTTTCGTACTGTACTTAAAATGATGAGAATTGAAATATCTTTAAGATGAGCTACTAAAATATTAAGTTGACCACACCCATCAAACGTTATTGGTCCTGATGTCTTGACCCCTTACGTACGGGAAACATAGTTTCTTACTCACAAAGTATGTAAAACTCCCAAAAGTAAATAGTAAATTTCTGAATGGCTTACAAGCAATGAGAAATATTTGAATAAAAAAATAATTGATTTTGGTAACAACTTTACCTCGGTCGTGTGGTAGCATCCTTAACATTATTCTATTTTTATTTGTAGGGGAAAGCCACTTCATTTACATGTGGTGGCTGTAGAAAAGTTTTATCATCGGCCAATACTTTCGAGAGACACGTCATGAGTAGATGTGCAAGGAGGATTTTTATTCCTATTGAATTTTTGGACGTAAATACACGATATCTTAATTTTATGACAAAAAGTTTTTAAAAAATGTTTCCATCAAAAATTATAGTAGTAGGTAGCCTAGAAGTAGAATGGTTATATAAGCATCTCCAAATTTCAATCCCAGGAATACTAATAATGAAAGTCCTCAGCTTTTACTGGTCAGCAAAACTAATACATTTTCTATGGGACCACGGTGTGCAGTGATACCATCAGTGGGTGTGACAGGATGTTTGTGATGTCATCATGCAAATCCCCGGTTACCGAAGTATTCAGCTGATTTTTAAGATAATTCTACAACTTGGGACCCAGTTGGGTAGTAGAAATAGGCTACAAGTGCATAATCTGGCTGGCCTTAATTGCAAATACAGTAGGGGTCAAGTTGAGTTGGTTTAAGGACTTTCTAAAGTCTGTACTACTGCAATTAGGGCCAGCCAGATTATACAACTTGTTCATTAATTATTCATGAGTTACGGTTTTTGTTTGTATCATCCACTACACTTATTTTTATGAACTATGCTCCAAACATGAAATTATAATGTGTTCAAGTTTCTTTATTAGCTAGCTCTTGCTTTTCAATGAGCAGCCAGCGAGGCTTGACCGAGGACCCCCTGAGGCAAATTTTCGGCGTCAAATCTTGGCTTCATCATCACTCCTAGCTTTAGTGTGACAGCTCCACTGGCTACTTTAGGACTTACTCGAGGGCCAGTCACGGCGATTTTGGCTCAATGGGCCATGGATCTCCAGATATTCACAATTTTGTGCCTCAGAGACGCCATTTTATCTTGATCTGGGAGACAAAACTGAGATTTTCTCGACAACCGTCAGAAAACTTTTTGACTGGCCCTGCAATGATTTTCCTACAATTAGATAGTGCAACCTATACGGCAGAGTTGTTGACGACCATGCTGTAATTTGAAACCGAAAATGTTATATTTGCAGGAGGTCGATCTTGGGCTGCCTATTCGCTATGAAGAGCTGACTACTAAAGAAATAGGAACTTTTAACAGCAATCTTTCATTGTTTTAAGTTTAGTTACATAAAAATAAGTGTAGTTGGCGATATAAATAATTTTATTTTTCTGTTAGTCACTAAAGAGTCTGGTTGCTATGGGAACTTTTTTTTTTTGACCCCTACTGTAGGCCACAAAACCACAACAACGTTAAAAATAATGTATTTATAGTGTCTTTTGTTGTGTGTTTACAGTCCAACCAAATTAGTTCAAGTCGGTAAGCAAATGAAATTTGTTTCTACTTAATTGATGTATAGCAAAGTCTAGTAAAAAGCTGTTTGACATGATTAGCTATATATTAGAGTAAAGTGAAAATAAGTTCTTTTTTGCAGATATTATAATGAATTGGTTTCATTTGTGACGGAAAAAGAAGACATGTCTACTTGTTTCATATCAACAGTAATTATTACTCTTTATTTCTTTAGTGTCAAAATGTAATGAGCTCACAGAGACATTCTTTCTACTTCTCTACTCTTAAAAAAAGGCAACACCTGGCACTGTGCCAAGAACAGGACCTATCACTAAAAACACTGAAATTGACAGAAAATGAGGTAAGTATATTGTAATAATTTTCACGAATACAATTTAGAAGTTAATGCTACTGTTATTCATCATTGACTTGACTTGAATGATTACTAAAAGCTTTTGTAATCGTTTAAGGATTATTTTACCGGGCCTTATTTTCTTTAGGTTTATCACATCCTATTAGAAATTCTCTTGCCTTTTTACCGACAATTGGTCCCTAACCCATTTCGCTACTCAATGGATGTTGCTCTCGTTGAGGTACAACCCAATTACTTTGCATTGTTATGTAGTAATATGTCTTCTTTTTTTTTGTTTTGTTTATTCAGTTGGTGATAAACTTTATTAAAAGTGGTACATCTCTATAACAAATTGATGTCTCAACAAATTATACTACAGTGTGCTGTGAAAATCATGAAATAAAATGTTGTAACAAAAAAAGAGAAGAAGGAAAAGCAATAAAGTTAGTCTGTCAATTCTGTGTATCCTCACAAAGTGAACGACACCAGTCGTTGTACAAATTTCCGTCATATACACCTAAAGAAACGAGAGATCATACATTGGTATAATATTCATGCTAAACATTTAACATACCTTGAGAGAACATCTGTTGAAGAAATTGATGGGCTTGATTATTCACTTTTATTTGGTGATAATCTATACTAGCATTCGTACTCTGTATGTACGTTATCATTATGGACACTTGCCTAAAGTCAAGTTTTCCGGCAATCCATGATTCTTCATGAAACTCATACATGGTTGAATGTCCAAATATACCAGTCTTAAGAGATTTAGACACATCACAAGATCTACCAAAGTCTATCAAGACTGGAGTATGGTCTGTGGGACGAAAACAAATATTTTCAAGTCTCACATCGTTGTGAGCATTGCCCAATTCATGCAACTCTTGTAGTGCTTGTATTGTCCCATTTACAAGTTCAATCAAGATAGCACTAGAAGTAACCTCGTGTTTTTTGATAGGTGGTAACATTTCTGGAAATTGAAAGAAAGGTCGATTAAAAGCCGTGAATAAGCCAACAGGATAGACTGATAATGCAGGCCTATTACCATTATTACCTTGAACCATTAACGACAATTCTTGACTGTTTGACTCAAGACTGTACTTGAAGTACAATTTTTTTTCACTATCATGTATGACAATTGAAAGCCCAGACCTCACTTGAACAGCGTTTTCGCCAAACCATCTTTGAATTACTTGTGGATTAATGGGAAGACATAAAAAAGAATTACTGAGCAATGGTACCAAATTCTTTTGATTTCGCCAAGCCTGAACGATGGAGTCTTCAACCTCATCACGTTTTAACGCTTTCCTGGAGAACTCAAATTGAATGTATTCATCAAGAAATTTACCAGTAACTTCTTCAGCATATCCTTCATTAACGGGCATGAAAAAACCCTTGACTTCATCGATAAACATTCCACGTCTTCTTAAATATAGAAGTTGACTCATTAATCCGATCGAAAGTTTGGCCACTGTGTTTTCAACATTGCTACTTGATTCAACCTCTATGAGTACAACTGGAGTCTTTTGTGCCGCCCGAATTATAATATCCACTTTTTGAACACCTCGTGATACTAGTTTGTTATTTGACATATCACCAAGACCTTGGTCACAATCAATCGAAACATTAGAGTCTCGAAAAGCATGATTGCCAGATAGAAAACCCTTGAATTCAGTATGCTTATTTCTTACAGAGGAATAAGAATGTGCTGCTCTTGAAGGGAAGTCGTCAATTCTGTATCTATGGTACACTGTTAAAAATGAAGCGTTATAATAACACTTTTGAAGTGTAAATCAAGAGTGTAAAACCTTGCAGTGTTATAGTAACACTGAGGCCAGTGTTAATTCTAAGTGTAAACACTGCAGCATTCCAGTAACACTGAAATAAGTGTAATTGTGAAAATTGGTGTATATGACCACATTTTTTGTTTGTTTAGCATTTATTTACCTGATAACATTCAAGCCATTATCAATATACTGATACATTCATAGAAGTTTATAAACAAGCAGTAAGGGAACTTAGCTGCAATAGCTATCTATCTAAATTCTACAATTGACAGTAACTTTGTTGGCTACTTATTTGTATATAGCTAAGCTAGGGCAGGAAATAGAAGAAATCTAGCCATTGCTCCACGCAATGTCTAATTTAATGCATTATTTAAATCCCCGCAGAAGACCGTCTTGCTGTACAAACTTTGGCAAAAAAATTCTGAGAATTTGTTTACTATTTGATCGAGTGCTTACTGAATGCGCGGTATGGTTTTTATTGCGATGCGCACAAGCACCCGCTTTTTACCGGAGAGCGTTTATTAGAATATTCCTGGCCCTCCTTATCCTGCAGAAGAGTTTTATGGATATGGTGTTTTTAAGTGCAGATCGTGCCTTGGATCTTTCGGAGAAATGGTAAGTTTAAATATGTGTTTATTATTGGAAACAATAGAGTGTTTTGGATAATGTAAGTGACGCATTTGAATAGAGTTAGCCGTTTAAGTTGAGTTTGAGCACGGAAGAGGTAATTTCTTCTTTATGATTAATGAATTTAGCAGGTAGCTAGTTCAGTACTTTTTCCGACTATATCTGAGAGTTATCTCAAAAATTATTTACTGCACTCTTTTTATTTATTTTTTTTTCATATGTAATTTTAGGCTACAAAAAAGTGCTGCTGTGAAAATCTAGAGATGCTTTTGGAGACTAACAAAGTAAGAATATACAGGTTAACACAAAATTATTACAGTTGTTAGTTCAGCAGTTGATTATAAACCATTCATTTACCCTCAGTTTGCTCTTTTTTCTTCTTTCCCCAAATATTTCCCCCAAATTAAACATGCCACAAGATTAGTTCCTGTTATAGTTTGTGTTCTCATGCTGTCCAGACTATTCAAAAGCATTATCATGCTATATAGAGTGATAATAGTAAAAAATGTATTTGTAGACAAACACATTTGTTTTGCTTCTTTTTCTATTTCTATGTATTTTTGTGTGTTTAGAATAGCGTGTTTAGTTGTGTTATGTTTGTGTATATGTGACCGTCTATGGGAAAATCGGGCACTAAGGCGTGGCAGCAATGATTCCGTATTCTACCGCACTCTCCGCATACTATAGGTTTTGACCGCGCGCATTGTGTAGAAACATCAACAAGGAGTTATTCTCTCAACAACACTGCTGGTGGAAAAAAGGTTAGCGAGCTTGTCTTTCTTGTTCTAAGAGGATAGTTAGTTAGTATCTTGCTATGCTGAAGACTGGGTGGTGATTTTTTAGCTAGCTAGTTTCCTATTCTCGTTGTAGTTGTAGGTAGCCCTTATAATACTTGTTCTTTTTTTTTTTTTTTTCCTCTCTTTCATTTTAGCTTTGATGATGCTAGTGCTGCAATATGCCATGACAACTGGGGATCTGGTGTTCCTGAAATGTGAAGAAAGGTAATTGTTAACTAGTTAGATTGTCTACTTTTTGTTGCTGTAGTTGCTAGTAACCTTTTTTTTTTCTTTTCATTTCCTAGATTTCATGGTGCTTGGGCTGCTGCTATCTGTACTGAGGTTCTGGTGTTCTTGATTGAAGAAGAGAATAATGGTAAGTCTCTAGGCATGCACTACTGTTATCATTGTACATACACGTACTAATACTAACACTGCATTCACGAAGTAGTACTGCACACGAAGTGCTAACACTGTGCACACATACATAGTACTAACACTGTGCACGCACGTAGTACTATTACTGTGCACGCACATAGTGCTAGCACTGTGCACATACATAGTACTAACACTGTGCATGCACGTATTACTGTGCACGCATATAGTGCTAACACTGTGCACGCACGTAGTACTATTACTGTGCACGCACATAGTGCTAGTACTGTGCACATACATAGTACTAACACTGTGCATGCACATAGTGCTAACACTGCATGCACGTATTACTGTGCACGCACATAGTACTAACACTGTGCATGCACGTCGTACTATTTCTGTGCACGCACATAGTACTAACACTGTGCACGCACGTAGTACTATTACTGTGCACGCACATAGTGCTAGCACTGTGCACGTACATAGTACTAACACTGCATGCACGTATTACTGTGCACGCATATAGTACTAACACTGTGCACGCACATAGTACTAACACTGTGCACGCACGTAGTACTATTACTGTGCACGCACCTAGTGCGAGCACTGTGCACACACATAGTACTAACACTGTGCACGCACTTAGTACTAACACTGTGCACGCACATAGTGCTAACACTGCATGCACGTATTACTGTGCACGCACATAGTACTAACACTGTGCATGCACGTAGTACTATTTCTGTGCACGCACATAGTGCTAGCACTGTGCACGCACGTAGTACTATTACTGTGCACGCACCTAGTGCTAGCACTGTGCACACACATAGTACTAACACTGTGCACGCACATAGTGCTAACACTGCATGCACGTATTACTGTGCACGCACATAGTACTAACACTGTGCACGCACGTAGTACTATTTCTGTGCACGCACATAGTACTAACACTGTGCATGCACGTAGTACTATTTCTGTGCACGCACATAGTGCTAGCACTGTGCATGCACGTAGTACTATTTCTGTGCACGCATATAGTGCTAGCACTGTGCACGTACGTAGTACTATTTCTGTGCACGCACATAGTACTAACACTGTGCATGCACATAGTACTATTTCTGTGCACGCACATAGTGCTAGCATTGTGCACGCACGTAATACTATTACTGTGCACGCACCTAGTGCTAGCACTGTGCACACACATAGTACTAACACTGTGCACACACATAGTACTAACACTGTGCACGCACATAGTGCTAACACTGCATGCACGTATTACTGTGCACGCACATAGTACTAACACTGTGCATGCACGTAGTACTATTTCTGTGCACGCACATAGTGCTAGCACTGTGCACGCACATAGTACTAACACTGTGCAAACACGTAGTACTATTACTGTGCACGCACATAGTGCTAACACTGTGCATGCACATATTACTGTGCATGCACGTATTACTGTGCACGCATATAGTGCTAACACTGTGCATGCACGTATTACTGTGCACGCACATAGTACTAACACTGTGCATGCACGTAGTACTATTTCTGTGCACGCACATAGTGCTAGCACTGTGCATGCACGTAGTAATATTTCTGTGCACGCACATAGTGCTAGCACTGTGCATGCACGTAGTACTATTTCTGTGCACGCACGTAGTACTATTACTGTGCACATACATAGTACTAACACTGTGCACGCACATAGTGCTAGCACTGTGCATGCACGTAGTACTATTACTGTGCACATACATAGTGCTAACACTGTGCACGCACATAGTACTAACACTGTACACGCACATAGTACTAACACTGTGCACGCACGTAGTACTATTACTGTGCACGCACATAGTACTAACACTGTGCACGCACATAGTACTAACACTGTGCACGCACATAGTGCTAATACTGTGCGTGCACGTAGTACTATTACTGTGCACACACATAGTGCTAACACTGTGCACGCACATAGTGCTAATACTGTGCATGCACGTAGTACTATTACTGTGCACGCACGTAGTACTAACACTGTGCACGCACATAGTGCTAGCACTGTGCATATACATAGTACTAACACTGCATGCACGTATTACTGTGCACGCACATAGTACTAACACTGTGCACGCACATAGTACTAACACCATGCATGCACATAGTAATTACACTATACTAGAGTCATTCTTGTTAGTGTTATCAAGTACTAGAGTCATCCTTATTAGTGTTATCACGTACTAGATTTATTCGTATTAGTGTCAGCACATGCTAGTGTCTGTCAGTTGTAGTATGTTCGATTAAGTTAGTTATTGCTAGTTTGATTGTAGTAGCTGTTGTTGTAAGGATATTACGATACCTGATGAAATAATTTACTAATCAGGTGATCTTTGGAGGTACGGGCGAAGTCCTTGAGGCCAAATTATTTCTTCACTGGTGGGCGTGTCACATGATGTCACTTCCAGTTTCACTTCCTGTTGTTAAATTTTGTCCTTCGAGGCTATCTGAGTGGTTCTGAGGTGGGCTTGTGGTTTTTCATTAGTGTGTACACGTACTAGAGTCATTCTTTTTAGTGCCCGCATGTACTAGAGTTATTCTTTTTAGTGCTCGCATGTACTAGAGTCATTCTTATTAGTGCCCACATGCACTAGAGTCATTTTTATTGGTGTTTGCACTAATAGTTTTATTTATCTTGGTAATGTCTGTTTTTACTATTGTCCACTAGAGTATTTTTTTTGTGGTTTTAGCTGAGTTGGGATAATTATATTGCGTATTCAATGTAAATAGATAGATTTTGATAACACTGGACATAAGAACAAAGTAAAGGTGTGTATTACTTGTATAGATGATACATAATTTAAAAGAGATGACTAAAAATAAAAAAATAATTAATAATTGATGTCTGTACTTCTAATTCTTTTAGAAGGGCGGACGAAACTGGTGATGGTGAAGGAATTGGTGATGGTGAAGGAGTTTGTGACTGTGACGGGCTAAAAACTGGTCTAACTGCTCAGTTGAGGTAAGTCGTTTCGTCCTTGCTGGTGATGGCTTTCTTGATCTCTTCCTTTCCTTAACACAGATGATGCTGTTCCGTCGGCAGGCAACGGACACAGTATCGGAAGGGGAAAGAAAAGTGGGGTCGGAATGGGGTGGTGACAAGAAAACAGATGAGTGGTCAGGATGCAATGATGAAGGCTCGATGTCTGGTACAGAGCAGTCCAAAGAATCCAGAGGATCATAGAGGTCATCTTCGTCTTCAACTCTGCTGATGAGACATCCCTAGAAGCTTTATAAGAAGTTGTTTTGTTTGGTTTTTTTATCAAAAAAAAAATTTAAATTTAAATTTTTACCTTCATAATAGTTGGTAAAATGGCCATCAAATTCTTCATCACCTAAAAAAAAAGGGAAAAAAAGATGATGAACTGATGAGGGTTATAGTTAACTGTAATAAGTGACTTACAGTCAGAAAGCGGGTCCTCACTTCCTGGAGCCATGGCTTCAGCGTCAGCTCCACCCATCATGTCCAGACCATCACGGTGGCTGAGGTTTAATGCTCTAGCAAGATTCTTGGCTTGCTCTAGCAAGATTCTTGGCTTCACTCATGATAGCCACTGTACTTACTACTACACGGAGAGCTGTATTTTGACGGCGGCATTTACAGCGGATTGGGCCACTTGCCGCGTTGTGCCCGATTTTCCCGTAGAGGGTCACATATTTTGGATAGTGTGTTTAGTTGCATTTATGAGCGTGTTTAGAATTGAGTGTTTAGCTGAGTCTGGGTGTGTGTTTAGAATATGTGTTTACTAGCATTTATGAATGTGTTTGTATATTGCTTATTGATTTATGTTATATTTTTATGTGTCAATGCAGGTACATTTATCTTGAACATGATGGATCATAAATGGACTGCATATCATGATATTTCATCTACTCATGTTGAAAGGACAGCTTTAAAACTGTTTAGCTACTTTATTCAATCTATTTTTATATATTCATTGTTAATCATTTATTTATCTAAAAATTTTGAGGTTATGTGAATGAGGTGTGGTCATTATTTATTAGCAGTGCCATTGAAACATGTTACTTAGTGTTGTAATAAGCTTGCAGAAGGTGTTAATACAACTCTGCTAAAGATGTTGTCCAAACACCTCTCAGAGTGTTATATTATAACCCTCTGTGCAGTGTTCAGGAAACATGGGTGGGGCATAAATTCCTCCCTCTCCTGGGAACGCTCCTTGCAGTGTTACTGGAACACTTCATTTTGCCATATCGATATGGCAAAATATTTCATGAGCATGTTAATGTATTTTCAAGAGGAGAAGTAAAAATAAAGCCTAAGAGTGAAATATCTTGTCATATTACTGTGACCAGTGTAATAATTAGTTTATTCATGTTCACTGTAGTAGTTTGTACTATGTAACTCATGCTGTAAAGTTGGCTGTAAAACTCATTGGGGCTCCCCCACAATCCCAGCTGATATTTTAGAAGCTGCTTCCCAGAGGAAGGTAGCTGTAAAAACTGAAAACAAAACAAAAAAAACAAAAAAAAGATTGTGTGAGTAACTACATCATCTAACAGAGAACAGTTAATTCTCCACCCTACAGCATGGTCAGTTCATGCAACTTGTATCCTAATCTGCATACATACGGTTTGCCACTTAGTTTGCAGGAGAACTATAACATAGCTAAATGTTATATGAGACTCACACATTATGCTGAGAGGTCTGATATTAATACATACATATATACACACGTACATACACACACACATACATACATACACATACATACATACATACATCATACATAAATACATACATACAAAATAGCTACATATTACACACACACTGACAAAAAGATAACCAATATATACCCACAAATTTTGGTTGCTATGGTAGAATTATACTGGTCTACTGAGTAGCTATTTCGCCATTTATATTCCATGCAAGCAATAAATGATGGAATACTTGACAGGTCAAGAGTGAAGACAGCTAGTATTGACAGTCACAGGTTACACAGCTTGTTCAAGATCTGACTTGGAGGCACTAAATTACAAGAACTGTCACAGATAAATTTTTTTTTAGAGGTTATCTCTAAGAAAGTAATTTAACCACACCCTAGCTACCAGCCAAGCTGGCTTTACACTAATAGTGGCCCTAAATAAACTACAACTGGGCCCAAAACTCTTGAATGAAATTGCTTGGGATGCTTGAATTTGGCACACATATAGAACCCACCATACCTGACAATTCTATAGAGAGAGATTTTGGCTTTAAGCATTTTTAACTACAATTAAAAGTGTATAGAATACTGGATAAGGGCATAGTTGTAATTTTTGCACTATAGAATTGTAAAATATTCATTTTTCTATCATCATACCAGTTCAACTCCGACCTTGAAACTGGGGGAGGGGGGGAAGCAATATTAGAATATTAGTAAGTACTCCGCCACACAGTGGCACTTGACATACTGCAAAGTAAAAATGCAGATTTTTATGCATTTTTATCATTCTCTACCATTTGTTAAGGTCACACAAGTTTCCCTTCCTGCTCTCTTTTATCTCAGCTTTTTGTATCCACACCTCCTTTATTTCAGCTCTTTCTTCTCTCCCTTAGTCTACCTCTCCCTTGTGGACTTAGGCTACCGAAACTTTTGCCTTTTTTTTCCGTACTTTCGCCTTCCTTTTACTACTCCGCCTTACCTCCCTTTTTGGCTTCTTTTTCGCCTTCCTTTTTGAAGCCTACGCCGCTCTCCCTCATCGATTCCACCTCGTCTCGCGTAGTCCTCGACCCTTTACCACTGGTAACCGCTAGGCGGGGAAGGAAAAAAACGAAGGGTCATCTGGTGGCTACGCACTACGCGAGACTTATTCCACCCGCTTTTCTATGGGCGCCGTTTTTGTGTCAAAACCCGCTCCGGAGGCGACATTTAGCTCAGTAGGCGACATTTAGCTCAGGAGGCGACATTTAGCTTAGGAGGCGACATTTAGCTCAGGAGGCGACATTTAGCTCAGTAGGCGACATTTAGCTCAGGAGGCGACATTAGCTCAGGAGGCGACATTTAGCTCAGGAGGCGATATTTAGCTCAGGAGGCGACATTTAGCTCAGGAGGCGACATTTAGCTCTGGAGGCGACATTTAGCTCAGGAGGCGACATTTAGCTCAGAAGGCTATATTTAGTCCAGGAGGTGATATTTACCTTAGAAGGCGACATTTAGCTCATGAGGGAACATATAGCTATTGCTAATTGTTATATGCCCGATTCACTGCACAGTCCGCCCTCTTTCGGTAAAGGGTCTCTCTTAAGCTTGGTGCGTATTTTCTTTTGCAAATGGCTACTTTACATCACCAGGACGATGAAGAAGAGCCAGGTGATGTAGCACTTTTAATCCCAGTGAAATATTTATTCTTATACTTTTACAGACCTTCTAGAAGGCCCTTATTAGAAGTTTCTATTGAAGAAGTGGAGTACCTGAGATCTCTGCACTTTTCTTGGACAAAGATAGCAGAGATAGTTGGGGTTAGCCGGTCAACTCTGTATCGAAGACTAGATCAAGAAAATATTGCTCAATCAACATCTTATTCCGACATTAGAGACAGGGAGCTCGATGATATCATTGGAAGTATCAAAGTGTGTCACCCTAATGATTGAGAAAAATTGATTATTGGTCACCTTCGACAAATGGGTTATGTAATTCAACGCAGTAGAGTCAGAGCATCTATTCATCGCATGGATCCAATTGGGACTCAAATCCGCAAAAGTATGACAATTAATAGACGTGTTTATAAGGTAAATGGGCCTAACTCACTCTGGCATATAGATGGCAATCATAAATTGATCCATTGGAGATTTGTAATTCATGGTGCTATAGATGGATATTCGAGAACAGTGTTGTACTTGCATTGCAGTACCAATAACTTCATCTACAGTAATGAGCTCTTTTTATAAAGCTGTGAATGATTATGGTCTACCCGATCAAGTAAGATCTGACCTTGGTGGTGAAAACACTGATGTGTGGCTATACATGATAGAGCAAAAACAGTCCGAGTCTGCAGTACTAGTAGGCTCATCAACTCACAATCAGAGAATAGAACGCCTTTGGCGAGAATCGATGTGTTGTGGCTTTGTATGTGGACCTGTTCCAAAAAATGGAAGCTGACAGTTGACTTAACTTGCTCAATGAAATTGATTTGTTCTGTTTACATGTAGTTTTCTTGCCAAGGATTAATCGTGATCTTATCTCATTCATTGAGTGTTGGAACAATCATTCATTGAGTACTGAGGGCAACTTAACACCTAATCAGCTCTTTATTGAAGGTGCCATAGAAAACAATGTAACTATTTCTAGACCCAGCTTGGATCCTGGCTTTGTGCAGTACACCATTCCATCATCAAATGTTGCTGTAGATGTGCCACGAAGCAGTTTTGTTCCTTGTGACAATATACTTCATGATCTAGAGTTAGTTGACAAGCTTCAAAACTGTACTGACTTTGGATATTCAATCTACAGAGATGTTTGTAACACAGTAGGTAGCCATTTACTAACTTGTAATCATTGCAGCTAGCTAATTCCTACATAGTTTTGATCATTCTTTATAAAACAGTTAAATAAGTAAGACAACATTTTACCTGTGTACTTTGTTGAGCAATAAATACAACGTTCCATGCATTATTGAAATGTATATAACAGATACACAGTTTTCAACTTGTAAATTACCAGCATATGAGGTTATGAAATCAGGCTTTTCAATTTGTTGGGTTTATGTTGGATATTAGCTATTGATATTTGATAAAAAAAATCAAATTATTTAATTATATTATGTTGTGAGATTAAGAAGAACAGTCAAGCCATTTGTTAACCTACAGATCTAAGTCTTCATCAGTAAATTATTTCTTCAGTAGTAGTATTAATTTCATTACATATAAAAAAACACGTTAAAAATCAGGTAAAGGGTTTGTGGGCCAGACTAAATAAAAAAGATGGCTGAACGTTCAGGCAATGTTAATGCCAAAATGGCTGCTGAAATGAGCGAAGCTATCACATCAGTTTAAAAAAAATATCAAACTGATGCCCCTCCCGAAAGCGACGATGATTTTGTTACGCCTCAAAGAAGAAAAAGAAAGTAAGAAGATTGCTATTATGTTGGGGCGGGTGGGTGGGAGAATAGTATGTGGGTTTTGATGTCCTTTTCCAATTTAGTGGGTAGCACTGAAGTATTTGCAGTTTTGGATTAGTGGAATTTGATAAGGTTGTATTTCTATTAAAGTCAGTCATTTTTTTCGTTTTTTTTTACAAATTATATAAGGTTGTTACTTGAATGAAAGATTTAATTGCTGGACACTGTATTGCTAGACAATGTTTAGGGCAATACCTGGAACGTGAACTGGTATGCTATAATACCACTACCTATATTGATTAGCATTAACCACCTGTTCAGAGCAATGCTGATAGTATCAACCAGGATTATTTGGTGAAATTTTCAACATGCTATTATACATACATTCATGCATGCATACATGCATATACATACATACATACATACATATACATACATACATACATGCATACATACATACTTACTTACATACATACATACAACACATATTACATACAACAAAATAAATATGCATGCTTGCATACATAATATATCGGTTGATGGACAGACAGACCAGGGCCATAGGAAGCTATGTTAAGATAGTACAGCAAAAAACACTCCCACAAATTATTATTATTATATACACCATGCAAGAAGTATCACAGGGCCAACAGCCTTAGTTTTCAATGTTTTACAAAATTGTACTTTTGGAGTTTACATGTGATTTACATATAGTGTACAGAATTATTGTAGTCTATTTGGTATACTTAGTCACTTGAAATATTTTTCATGTAAACTTTGATGTATATTTTGTTTAACATATTTCAGGTTTACTTCAAGTATACAGGTGGATTCCGAAAATATTGCACTACCATTTGAAAGGCCCTTTCGTGATTTATGATATGCTGAAAACATTACATTATCAACCAATAATTGTCTTGTTCAATTTGGGTTATTTTGTAAAAGCATTTCAGGACTTGTTTACTACTTAAAGATCAAGAAAAATTATGTAGAATAAAGAGTAAAAGGGCCATGTCAGCTCTTTAGCCATTTTAAACCTCACTTTTGGATAGGTATAAGGGACTTTGCTTTACTTTACACACTACACAATATTAGCTAAACCCTTTCTTAAATGCTCCAGTATTTTGCTGAACTGCCTAATTCAGCAACCAGAGACTATAACCTACATAGCTAAACTGCATAAGAAATAAAAAAAATCTGAATCCCTGCTGGTCAATGTCGTCAAATAGATTTTTCACTGCTGCATACTGCACAAGCCTCTATTATTTCTCCGCACAAACAACATGATATCTTTAATTGGCAATACCTTACCAGACCCTTTACCTACATCTATGCTGGGCAGCAGTAGGTAAAGGTACCGTATTAGCTCATGGAAAACCCTTTTCCAGTTAACTGTAAGTAACTATCCCCAGGTTAAATAAGTTTAAAACCCTTTACCATAGAAGTAAAATTCTAGACTGGAAGTGGTCGTCTAAACTATTGTTGCGCGCTAGTCTACTGATTCCTACTACAGCTCTACTTTGTCTGGTGGACTGGGAAGAAGCTTTCGCAGTCTACCCTGGCTTATACTTGTGGGTAAGTAGTTTTAAGGCTAGCAGTCAGTTTTATTATTAGCTGCATTGGGCACCCCGATCAGTGTTCTCCCCGTGCGGTGTTCTCCCGGTGAAGTTGTGTTTCCTGAACAATTTTTTCTAAGATACTGCATAAATGAATGAATGAATGTAGAATGCCTGAATTATGGTAGTGATATTTTGTGGTAGTTTTAGCTATATGATAAGCTCCCAGTTAGTTTGTTCCTTACTACTCTTGAAAATTTTCATTTCTTTGTGAGAAAGTGTGGGTCCACGTTGAACGGTTTCTAGTTACTGAATTATTCTAAAACATACTCCACCAAAATTATCCTCACTCATAACCTTTCCCATGACTACCCTAACATCCTTCAGTGTGCTCCTGGACAATGAGGGGGAGAAAATCATTGCATATAATCAACATAATGTTGTCTACTTTGTTTTAGGCCCATGGTTTCATGCAGTTTTTGGGAGCCCTGGGATTTCCACCCTTATTTTTTTTTACCTCTTCTGAATTTATTTAGGATTTCAACCCTAATTATTTTTTTTACCTCTTCTGAATATAAAATTGTAGCAATTCATAGTAGTTTGTTCAAGCTTTCATGATCATGACTTCACCATTTTCATGTGGCTAAATGGTTTTTGTGACTTTACAAATCTCTCTCTTCTCTCTCTCTCCCCCCAGTGAAAAAATCGTGTAGAATTCCTGTCATTCTAGTTCATTCAATTCTGATAAACTTCAGTGAAATCATTTTACTTATCTGCTTATTCTTCATTGAATTATTGTTGAATGACTTTTTCAGATTGCCCATTGCTTAATTATGGTTTAAACAATTTATTACATCATTATCGCTTTATTATGTATCTCTAAGGCAACGTCAGTAAATTGGTCAGTTTCTCTAAACGCACAAGTGCTAATATCACGGCTTCGGAACCACAGTGTCATTTTTAGCTTGTATAACCAGGTTTCGTGCAAAGGTGTTAGGGGCACGCTTAAATCCTCCACCCCCGTACCTTCGTAGTTCCTCCCAGAATTTTAATTTTGTAAGTAGCTACAACAGCTGCAAGCTTGAATTATGTGGCGAAACACAGGTCAGTGTAAGGTATATACACTTTCACATAGGCATGTCCATCAAAGCAGTGTGAGTTTCAAAAATGTGTATGGCTATGTTTAGAGTGTGGCTACGTGTCAGTTGCAGGTCTTATAAGTCACGATATGGATTTAGGACTGGTAGTTTGCTTTTTTTCATTGAATGTTGGTTGTTGTTGTTTTAGTTTTGTTTCTTGTGATTGTTTAAAGTGAGACACTATACAGTGGTGTCGAATTGACTATTGGGGATATTTGTTTATTTATGTGTGGGGACGTACGCAAGTCATTTGTACTTTGACCCTCTCGTATTGTGTGTTAACTTGGTGTTTCACCAGTGGTGAAAGGGTAAAATTCATCTTTATAAAATCATTATGCACAATTTGTTCAAATAATGTACACAGCCGACATTTTTAAATTAACGTATGAGACCACTCGCGGCAATTTTTGGAACTTAAAAAAAAAAAGCTTTTCCAAGGAATTATTGCGCTATACACATCCTCACACTCAAGACTTGCTTACTAACAAAAGAAACAGGAAGGAACCGAAGAAGTTTAACACAAAAAGAAGCAAATTTATGTATTTATTGTTTGTTCTTAGCTAGTCAGCACATGTAACACACAACATTCTCACATGCACTCATTCACTGGTTATACCAACACATTACATTGTATTCTCTCGGTGGCTTGGCATGTTGGGAAATGAATTTTCATGTATTAACAGTGATGACTAACAGCGTGTAGCGAGCGAACACAAAAATCAGAAGTACAAGAATTACATACATTATGTCCAAGCATATTTTATATACAATAATATATCCCTGATTTTTTTATTGGGTTATATTCTCACACTCACTGCCAATTATTACATAGTAACAACTCTCTGCAACTGCTTGAATTGAAGGAAAAAAACAACAACAAATTCTTTAGCTAAGTAGTGGTTGTAACACACAATGCTTTGACACAACTGGACATGCACCTACACAGACTTACCTTGGCGGTAGTCTAGTGGACAATGTATTTTCAAGTAAATACTGTTGCGCACGGCTTATAACCATGCCAAAGAGCGCATTGACTTACCACCGCCACTAACTCGAATAGAAATGGAAGTCCCTTAAGTTTTCAAGTTTTAACTGCCCGCAAAAGAATTCAAAACGGTAAACAATTCAATTTCTAGGGTGATACGGGTACTGATCAATAAACCAGAGGATTCTGTTTAGTGCAATTTGGGACGGGATCGACCACATAACTAACACAAAAACGCGAGGGTCAAAGTACAAAATGACATACATACGTCCATACATATATACAAATAAATAAATAAACAAACATCCCCGATTTTCAATTGTGTTACCCCTGTAAGTGTCTCGCTCGCTCGCCATTTGCCGCCCTTCCCCTTAGGGATTGAAGACGTCTTAAAATTAATTGCAGTATATTTACAAGTAAAAAAATAGTACACATTGTGATTTATTTTGTTCCAAATATCAATTAGTCATCATTGTATAACTGTTCTGGTGAATTTAAAGCAATGTACAATGGCCTATCTAATTCTTTGTCTAATTTGATAGTTTCATTTGTTAGAAAATTCTTTCCACATGAGCAGTGTGAGGCAGAATATGGCAAGTGCATAGCTTGTAATATCTCTTGTGCTTCAAAATTATGACACTGAGCATTAATCATATCTTTTGGTGCTAAGGAAATGATATTTCTTCGAGATTTCTTCAATTGATAAAGTTTTTGTGGCTTTTTCAGTTTCCAGATAATTTGGAATAGGAGGTCTCCACTGCACTTGAGCTAGACAGGAAAGTACTTTGCCTCCCTGCGCCCCCCTTCACCTGTCACACACACACACGCACACACACACACACACACACACGCACACACGCACACACACACATATACACATCCCAGATATTATTTTGACTTTCGTGGAGACATTGCCCCAATTTCAAAGTTTTGTGGAAGTTAATATTAATATAATATAATATGGAAGGTGTAAATTTTAACAACTTCTACCGTACTAAACTAGCCTGTTTCGCTAAAAATGTCTACATTCGTTAGAATTGCAAGCACGATAACACAAATCTTAGAATCTTGAATTATGTTAAATCTAATTTTACTTTAAGACATACACTTTCAATATAGGAATGTGAAGTGGGATGTGTATATTGTGGTGACTACTGGTCTACACGCGTGCTGATGACTCCTGGACTTCTATACAACTATAGGTGAGGAACTCTAGAATGACTTTTTAACTGCAAATAGAAATAGGCTTTTATTGATTACTATATTTATTTATCATAATTATTTTAGTTATCCATTTCCATTTAATGCACACTTTGACAACCTGAAATATATAGGGAGCGACTTAGAGTCTGAAAATTTTAAACTCTTGTCACTTCATTTACTAACAGAATAATCCTTTGAAACCTTTTGTATGTGTGGCCGGACACACACACACATACACACTGCACACACATTGTATGTATTCAACTCTTCATTTGTAAAGTATTGAATGCAAATGGAAGGTGAAGAGTTCCCGGATCATTTGGTCAATGACCTGACAACAGCCATGCACAATCACCTGGTCTCACATACGCACACACATAGCTACAGTGATGAAATAAATGAAAGTAATACACATGATAGTTAGTCATTAGTTACACAGGAGCTCATGTCAGGTGTTTCTATGGTTCTGTGATTTCCAGATAATGTAAGATTCTTCACCGCCAAGTTTATGATGACCAGTTCGGTAACATGAAAATGTAATAATATTTTATTTTTATTTCTGCACACGCATTCAGCAAGTACAGACAAAACTGATTACTACTAGTGATGTGCTCTAATAGCACAAAATAGCGAAGCGAGCGATGCATGTTCCCTGTAATTACAGCTATTCCATGCATGCTTGGTGTGGCTACAAAATACTGTCAGATTCTTTACTTTGCTACCTGTTTCTGTTTCGTTTTAGCTCTCCTCCTCCTTGCCCTGTCTTTTTCATTTCTTATCGCTCTCCTTACTAATTTTTCTTCAGGAATTTCTAACGCCCTCAAAGCTCTTGACCGAGCGTTTCTAACGTTTTGTCCACTGGGCATCGCTACTTCGTACGGGCGGGTAAACAAAACAAAATGTTGCTAAGAAGGTTACCCGGCAAGCGCGTAGGAGAAAGGGTACACACGTACGCCCACGCAAGAACAAAAACAATTTCTAGACCTAAATATATATATATATCGTGAACTCATAGAGAGTCAGCTCCGCTCTCTTCGCTGAATTATGCCAAAAAAAAATTTGACTTATCATTACCAACTGTACTAACTGTAACTCAATTTCAGATGACCTGTAGTTCAGATAGAGTACACAGCTTGTTCGTCTTCTATTAGGTGGATTCTGATCAGCTTCTATTAAATATTTTCGGGCCAACTGACAACTCAACAGTTAGTGTTCCAATAATTGTAAAAAAACAACAACAACTAAATACCTGTGCTATCATTTCTATTTTTTTATTGCACGAAGTACTACGTCAGAGCAACATATAAACAAAATTAGTGGAGCGTTATATTGGATAATTGATTTTTTTTAATAAGGAGAACTGCCTACCAAATGCAGAACGCCACGTGGTGTCTACGGCAGTGAAAGGGTTAAGAGGACCTTCCACCACACACATATACACAAACATACACATGCACACATATACACACTCATACACACACACTAATTTATGTACCCATTTGTGTCTAATGGATTATACCTTATCACCTGAGATTTGATTTGAGGATAGTTGGGTGCAAGGAAGAAGTTGAGTGTTATAGAGGATTGTGCATGTGTATGTGTGTTTGTTAATGTTCATGTGATAAACAAACTATCATCTCCCCCTTCTGTCTTGTGCTATCTTGGTTCTTATGCAGGGCCAGAGCAACCTAAACTGCCATGGCCGTATAGGTATTTAGTAAACTGGGTGTGGCACCAGTGATATTAATTATGGTGAACTTGTACCTTCACAAGAATGCTTGATCGCAACTCTGATCATAATGAAGCCACTTGTACCAAGTCCTCCCAAAGGAGACGCTCCATAATCTTTCTCAAAATATTGACGAGGAAAGAAATTCAATGTCTACTGTGCTGGTGTATATTTCCAAGTAAAATAGCTCTACCTGTGATTTAAAGTCAGTGACTTAAAAAATGTTTTGCTTGTGGTTTTGAGGTGTGGCTTTGCACCTGAAATTATTCTAGAATTGATGCTAATTGGTAACACAGTAGAATGTCAGTTAGCCATTATGTAAACCTGAACTAGTGTAAGTGACTTGACTGCAGCCATTCGTGTCATTTACCAGCCACATATTTCTCGGTTTTTGTTGTGTTGTCAGTTCACACTTTAAAGTTTTGCTTGGTCTAAGTTTGTGCCATTGGCATTAATCTGGGACGCCAGAACTGCCGTATCTGCATACTGAATGTTTGACATCGTGGTTCCTATGTTATTGTGTAGATGAGCATTAATAAAAAATATATATGCAATAAGCATTCATTAAGACAGTAGTACTTAAGTGAAATGTAACTGTTCTAGTGCAATAATTATATCTGAGTTCAATCAATATCTAAAATTCTTATCCATTTATTTATATGTACCATACTGTTGTATGTATGTGTGTGTGTGTGTGTTATGTGTTTTGCAGAGTACTAAAGTCTTTATGTTGTACTTCAAGTGACAGACTAAATTTGGTTTACTAAGGTATGTTTATTTTATTTTTTATGTTATTTTTGTTGATGTATTCTCTCTTTCACGACTTTTTTTAAAACCATACAGAATTTTTTTTAATGTTTGGCTGTCACCAGGAATTGAACCCTGGATCACAGGGCTTCATACAGAGGCTGGAATCCCCCCCTCCAAGAAATTTGAATTAATTATAATTATAAATGGTATCAGAGCAAAATTATTTTTTATTATTAAAAAATGTAAACCAAAGCACAATTCTTCTACTTTTTTGGTTGAAAATCTCTAGAACTTCATCCAAGTTTACTACCTAAAGTTCAGGGCCTCAATGGCAATTCTTACGAGCTGACGAAGGTTTTAGTCAGTGATACTGCTGCGTATACGGGTCTTATTGAGCCTCATATAGCTGGAAGATCTTTTAACTGATGCTGTTCCAAGGAAGGAAGGACAAGGAGTGTGTTCAAAAGTTGAAATGTTTCTGAAAAAATCCCCGTATACCTCTAAAGTTTACAGTGGACAAAGCAGCTCACGGTCAGGGTTTCATACAGAGGGGGGGGGGGGGGGGTGGGGGGGAGCCGAGGGAGGGGGGGGAGGGGAGGGGCGGGGAGGGGGGGGGAGGGGGGGAGGGGCGGGGGGGAGGAATGGGGGGGGGGAGGGGGAAACTGGGAATTTTCCCCCCCCCCCAAGGTCTGGTTTCCCCCCCCCCCCCCTCCCCCCCCAAGAATATTAGAAGATTGACAAAAAATAATAATAATAACATTAGTCCAATGAATAACTTGGTAAATTAAGTAAAATTAATGATCTCTTTCAATAGTTCACAGACTGATGCGTCTATTCTTTTCTTAAATATCAACCTAAATAAGTTTCATTTACGCACATGTATATTTCCCCCCCCCTAGCCAAAAATCCTGTATGAATCCCTGTTAGGATAGCCTCCCCTCCTCCCCCAGAAAAAAATCCTGTTTGAAGCCCTACCACTTGCTTAGCACACAAGCACTCTGCGACTCAGCTACGACAGTGAAGTGATAAATTAGCACAGTAAAAAACAAACCACAGATATAAAAATAAAAATTCATGGCTTATTGAGAGTGAGACTGTGCATAGGCTAGTACCCCTTAACAGTATAAATACAGAATTGGAGTGTTTTGCCGGCTGGTTGTTGTAGAGCGCTGTGCGGTAAGCAAGTGGCGCCGCGGTCTGGCTATGGCCAGATCACTTTTTTCCAAAAGTGGGCGTATGCTCCTCTAATGAAACCTAACCATTTATAATTCGCATGCATGTATTGCACGTTTTGTGGGTGTAGTTTTACACCTAGTTCTAAGGTGCTGCACAGCTTATTGTGTTAGGAACTCCACATCAACCAAACCGTTTTTCAAGGAGAAGACGGTAGTAGTAAATTACAACTTTCAATCTAGAATGGTTTGCGAGTTGGAAATATAATAGATTTGGTATGACTGAAGACTACACTCTTTGTTTCATATATGCCAGAAAGTTAACAATGAATACATGAAATGACTGAATCAGCTATTAATATATTTCAGTAGAACGAAATGTTTTTTATGGATGGTGACCAGACCTTTTCCTTCACCGCATGGTCAGTAAAGAGTCTGGCTCGCCAGACTAGCTGGAGAGTAAATCACACCCATTTCCTGGGAAGACCACTTAGAAATGCCAGAGAAGCCCCCTGAGTGGTCTCACGTTGATAGCCAAACATTTTTTAATTGTGTATTGTATTTAAAAAGCCTGTGAAAGGCAGAAAGTACATCTAATGAGTGAAAGGGCTGAGAAAAAAATTGTGAAATATTATATTTGATATTTATATTTTTTTTTCTTGATTTTTAGATACAGTGAACAGTAAGGAATTCTGCGGTGGGCCACTCCCCCACAAGAAGATGATGGCCTCCTAGTAAATTGTCCTTCTCAAGGTAACTGGAATGAAGCTGCGAACATTCTAGCCTGACTAACACCTGTCATTCTACCATATCCCACTTCTTTGTGCACTTTCATTGAACCTACAGGGTTTTTTTCTTTCATTAATTTGAGTTATACTACATTGATAATTTTGATTCACTGTAAAATACTTGCTTATTGGACTTTATATCTGACTCTGAACAACAACCGAAGTGAATGTAACACTGTGTTGTGATAGAAATTAATTTCTGAAAGCAGTTGAACCTCCTTCACAAATCCCCCACTCCTATTGTGTGAGGTTACGCTTCTTTAGTGTGGTTCCCAGCTCCCCACCTCTATCAGTTTAGAGACATTATGGTGATCTGCTGATGAGTGAAAATAAGTTTTGGGACCTATGGTGATGAAGAAAGCTACAAATAAATTGATCAAGTATAATTTTAAAAAATTTTCTAACAGTCTTAGAGAAGTTTCTTTGCTCTATATTATTACCTTATATGGCCCCTTTCTTGCTGTCTCTACTTTTTGATGACCGCAATGAACTTATGCAAAACCCAATTTAGTGGAACTCTTTAAAGTTAACCATGGCATCCTAACAGGAAGTATACAAATAATGTATTAATTACATTTCAGTAGAACGAAATATTTTTTATGGATGGTGACCAGATCTATTCCTTCACCGCATGGTCGGTAAATAGTCTGGCTCGCCAGACTAGCTGGAGAGTAAATCACTCACACCACCTTTGTACCTTTGGGGAATTTTTTTTTTACATCGCAAAAGTAATTTTGTTAGGCACAGGTTGTGCACTAATCAAGGCGCTAGATATAATTATTGAACCATTATATTGTGATAAATTTAGTGGGATTAAAGTTTCTCTCTAATTCTTTGGTAGGGTGAATTCTATCTCTGTGTTCAGTGAAAATTGCACTGTAAACTGGTATTCATGACACTTTATAAATCTAGCACTTTCTTGTTCAGAGCTAAATATATATCTACGTAATATTTTGCTGGTTACTGGACTGGGGAGAGCAAGTGGCAATGATACTTGAACAATATGCAATCTCAATTCAAATTTATAATTAATCTGTGGCAGATAATGTCCTGCACACTCTTCCTTTTGTTTTTGTTATACATGAGCAACTCATTTCCAGAGTAGTCAGTTTCAAAATTTATTAACTGAAGCATATTTCAGCTATGATGTATTAACTTAACTGCATAAAATATTGTTACATTTAAGTTGGCATAATCTTTATCTTTTGAAATATTTTATAGGTAAGAATTATAACTATTAGCTAACCTGGGACTAAATCTGCTAGTATGACACCACTAGTGACATTTATTATGCCATTATTGTCAGGGTCTAAAACACTTAGATTATATTTAGATAATTGGTAGACTATTTTTTTTTCATTTTTTTTTTTTTAATTACTGCCAATTAAGGCTGCTCCTTGATAGTTAGTTAAGAGGATTAAATGTCCTAGCTGCTTTTTTGCAGCTAAATGGAGATCCTCGCCAGACCCCACCTTAAAGCAGCTGCAGGTAATATAACTAAGGGTAAGTAAAATGTTCCCAAGTTGTACTTGAGCAGCAGCTAAAAGCAGGCTCCAGGAAGCAGCTGTAAAGTTGGAGCTAAATTTCTGCACTCAATTCACAAAAAAGGTGGGAAAATGGGATAAAGAGGGAAACATTGCAGCTACTACCACAACCAGCTGCATTGAATAATCAATTAATGTAACCCAATTATAATTGCAATGATGTATTTAGATTACAAAATCATATATTTTTAAAGAAATTATATACAGCTAAAAATGAATGAAACTATTAATCATTGAAACTGTTAGATAATCTGGACACCACAAATACTGTTTGCATTCCAAGTTCATGCCCAAAATTTATGTCTGCTTCAGAAATTGCAACTTGGCAATGAATCCCAGTAAGTAAAATATATGAATTTTCAAAAACAGATCGAGTCCAAACAGATGTTGGTCCACCAAACCATTGTTGATAGTCATGAGCATGGTAGAAACTTACACATGCTATCCATTTAGAAGTTGTTGTTGAGTAATGTTGTATAACTACCTTTGCAAAATGTTCAATTTTAGCTAAGTAAAGTTTATTGTGTTTTGGATGCATAGCCAACACATGTGACTTAGTGATAAATCTACTTCTGCTGGACCCAAGTATAAATCGTCCACCAACAGACAGAGCAGGAGCTATATCATACAAAATTTGAATGTCAACATCTGATGAAAAAAGTTCACAAACTAATAATTTTTGGTGAGGTTTCCAAGCAGTTTCATGAACAGGTGGTAAAGGCTTTATGTCTTTTGATTCACTGATGAGTAAAGCTTGTTGGAAAGAGCATGCTTGCAAGGATCCTTTTACGTATTCATGTTTAGTTAACAAGCATGAAAAGTCATCCCTATACTCCGCTGGCCAACTATCAACACCATGTCTTACGCTGGAAGTAAATTTTCTCATTAACTGTAATGAAATTTCGCGACAATTTGTGTGATAGCTTCCTAAAATCCCATTTAATCTTTCAAAACTAAAGAGCCAGAATGAATACACTGGGCCATAATCCAAAATACAATCCTTTAAGTGTCCATGTAGATGTAAGTTCATGGTATAATACTGCTTACCATAAAGCTGCTCGAATACTCTACAAAATTCCATGATTAAAAAATCTCCTTCATTCACTTGTTGGATGGTTACTTCTCGTTGACAAAGTAAACTAGTAGCTTTCACAAACAATAGCCAACAGTCATAATGCTCACTAGGAATTGTCTCCTTTAAAGCAAATAAAGAATAAATAAGCGTCCAATTACGCCATTGCTCAGCTGTAAAGCCAGAAAAGCCAGATAATATTTTTAGTGGTATTCTACCAATTTCAGATGGAGTACTGAAACTGTCTACTTTGTTTTGGATAGATATGAATTGACCTTTATTTAAAACACCAATAGACATCCAGACAGTGAGTATATGTTTTGCTGTACCCAGAAGTAAATTATGCATAGGGTCTATTACACTAAATTGAATAACATTGTAATAAGGTAACTCGGTCAAAACTGAGTATCTGCAACCATGATCACGTTCAATTTGTTTCTGTTGAGCAAGAGTTGAGCTATGCTTGTGATCTAATGCATGCTGCCTATGGGATTTTGCATCTCTTGGAGTCCAATATGAACGATCAGTACCAGTGTAATCTGGTTTTTGCCCAAATGCTTCAGTTGGAAAAGTCTTCAGACAACGAGAGCAACCACGATAGGCATTGTGTCCAACAAATCCACTAACTTTTCTACTAGCTGGTATATCACAAGAAGTACATAGGAGTGCTGCTCGAACTATAACTTTTAATCCTTCAGTTGATTCCATAGTTACACCATCCCACAAATGATTTAATTCTTTAACTAATGGACTTAAGTAACTATTTATAGTTTTTTTTGGCTCATGAGGTCCTGGAATGACACCAACTAATATTGTATTTTCCTTAAGGTACCTCTCATTTCGTGGCAAATTTAGAATAGATATATACATTACTCCAATCGAATAGTTACTGTATTTAAAAGGCTGAAACCAATCAACATTTAAGGCAAGGGCAAAGTTAAATGGTAAAGAAAGAAATGGCACTCCTTCAGGTTTGAGAAAATTATTCCATACTCTGCCATCATAAACATCCCTTAGCACATTATTAGAACAATCCCTCCTCCTCCATAATTCGCATTGAGTAACAAAACCAGGACGTTTCAATAGTTCTTTTAATGAAGAAATTAAACTTTGATAACAAAATAATTGCCTTGGATATAGACGGATAGTTCCATAGGAAGTGCGTACATTTTTCATTAGCACTGTGTCACAATGACTACGTTGAGATAAATGTGGGTGATTAGGAAATGGAATAAACGAACATTTACGGGATTTAAAGGTATTACCAGGTTGTTTGATTATACATGTTTCTAAGTGATATATAGAATTACAATTTGGACAGCTTGCATACTTTATAAAAGTATCTGCTGTATTTCCAATAATTTTTTGGGCACTTCTCACATTATTAGGTAGAATATTTGCAAGTTCTTTCAGTTTGGTTAAATGAAAAACTATTGATATTGTGGATATAAAAGCAACAAAAAACTTGTATAATACTCTCATTCCAGAATCGGACATTCGAAAAAGTGCCTGCCAAGTAGATAAAAACATGGCGTAGATTCTTATCAATGGAATCAATTGAGGGTCTATATTAGCTGATGGAGAAGTCTCAGTGTCATCCCCATCATCAAACCAAAGTTCTGTTAATTCATGTTCCTCCTAATCAGTAATATATATTTTATTTGAATTAAAATGCTCTCATAAACAAGAGAAATTAAGAAAGAAGACCATTAAAAAAATATTCGAAAATTGGGCTTCTACAGTTATGGCACGTAGCATGTGTGCTTGTGAGTGGGTTTGTGTAAGTGTGCGTGTTAGTGTGTGTGTGCATTTATATTTACCAACCTGTAACAAATCAAAATCTTCATCAGTGCTTTCCTCTCTATATGGTTCTATGTATTCTTCTTCCTGGCCACATTCCATCTGCTCATCCTCTTGATCTTTATCATCTTGATAAGCAGAGAAATGGAAGTCTGAATCAGGGTCAACTGCCTCCTCTACACACGCATTTGATGTTATCCAGGTTTGGTTTTCTTTAGAGTAATATAATCTTTTATGCTGATAATACTGTGTCTTTGATACTTTTTTGCAACAATGATAACAATAATAATACCGGTTCTCCATTCTTCTCAATATCAGATTATAGATCAGAGATTTAGCTATTATTGAAATTACCGAACCCTGAAAATAAACAGGTAATGCATACTTTTTATGCTCCAACTTTTTGCGCGCGTGTTGTTACGTGCCGTCAAACGCGCACGCAAGAGTGTAAGTCATCGCCGATGTATATCTGATGATATCATAAATTTGCAGGAAAAACTGTCCACTTTCATATTCCTGCCGACAGCATTTTCATTAATGGCATCCAAGGCCCGGAGGTTCTACTCCAAGTCGTCCTCCTGTGCAGGACGGTTAATTCGCACTGTTACGCAAGAAAGATCTACAACGCCGTCAAGACAGAGAAATGCTTGCTATGGACCGGGCGTAGCTTTGGAAGAAGTGGAAAATACCCTTAATAATAATACCTCCGCTGAGTATAGTGACTACGAAGACTTCGAGTTTGAGGAGGGCCGACACTCTCAAGATAGGTTGCATCAGGCCGATAAAGGAATGTCAGTCTCAACGCCTAACAATTCGGAAATTATTTCTTTCCTGCAACAGCAGCAACAAGCTTTACAAAAAGTTATAGATGGACAAAGAGCAATTGAAGAAAGGCAAACTTCGCTCGAGGAAAAGTTGACATACTTAGAAAATAAACTGTCTACCCCGCAACCTTCGCCGACGTCTAGCGCAGCCAGTAGCAGCGAAGGAAAAAGAAAGCGAGTTGTAACACGTACATTATCGGTGAGTTTGGTAGACCTAAGTAATTATTGATAGTAGTTAGTATTTAAAAATTATTTTACTAATAGAACAAAGTGTATTCTGTTCACAAAGAACGAGAAGTTCAATTTGATATTTCACAGCAGTAAGTAGCGAGTATGAGAAAGGTATTTCTAATAATTATTAAACATCACTAATTATTTTTAAAAAAATCAGATTTTCTTCTCATCACAACAAAGAGGTGAAAATTGGCATCATAAAGGAATTGGTATCACAACCAAATTGCAAATTTGAAGAAGCCAACATAGCCCGTAAGTTTTAATAAATGCACTAAATGTTTAACTATTTATATATTTTCATTTACTTTGAAGTTGCAGTAAGAAGGTGCTATGAAAATTTGAGACGTAGTTTTCTAGAAGGGCAATCAGGTAAGAGAGATTATGTGGAAGATCAGTCAAAGAGAAGAAAATACCGATCTCGTCGTGAACGAGTAAGTAGGCAAATTTGAATATTGCATAATCGTAATTAATACTCAACTGTAACAGAAATTCCAACGAAGATCAGCCGTAGTGAGGAAAAATGAAATGAAGTATTGGCAACACATTACTTTAGCATACCTCACAGAAGAATCGGATGACCCAGACAATCCCAATGGCATCATAGAACACAAAATAGCTTGGCGCTCTCATGGTAAGTATGGTAAGCTGACTTTTTCCCTCAAATTTAATAATAATTATTAATGATTCAGTCATTGGCTGTTCCAATGAGAAAATTTGAAATTATTAATGTCAATGATGATATAATAATAATAATAACAACAACAACAACAACAACAACAACAACAACAATAATAATAATAATAATAATAACATAATATTTTATATTAGATTTAAATGAATTTATGAGCAAGTTGGACCAGAGAGCTGGAAGAAGACAACCTCAGCCAATAGGATTAGTGGCCAAAAAAGTAAGAAAAGTTGGGATTCCATCTACCTCAAAACCACCATTAGATGGTCCAGTCTGGGCAGTTAATCAGCTTCAAGGTAATCACTTCTACTAACAAATATAATATAAAAGCATGGAACCTTTACTGTATAGATGAGGGTGTGAATACTCAAAACCAGAGTGACTCTGACAGTATCTAGCATAACAGGTAACTTCAAAGTGAAATTATTTCCATGGTATTATATATATTCTATATAATAGGTGATGCTGACAGTGTTTGGTGATTTGTAAATATCTTCACATATACATCTATAAAATTGACATACACTTCACATATATTTCACATGCTAATGCCTATGTTTTATGTAACATTCAATGTCATTCAATGCCAATTATTTCGATAACTCTAGAAATAAAAAATGTCAAGCTAGTTGTAATGCCTAATACTAAAGTGAGACTCTGAATGTAATTAGCATGTATTTTAGTTGGACGTGTGTGGTGGACCAAAATGAAAAGAGAGAAACTGCCGGGGACCATGTAATTAGCATGTATTTTAGTTGGACGTGTGTGGTGAACCAAAATGAAAAGAGAGAAACTATGTATTTTAGTTGGACGTGTCCTGTGGACCAAAATGAAAGGAGAGAAACTGCCAGGGACCATGTAATTAGCATGTATTTTAGTTGGACGTGTCCAGTGGACCAAAATGAAAAGAGAGAAACTGCTGGGGACCATGTAATTAGCATGTATTTTAGTTGGACGTGTTTAGTGGACCAAAATGAAAAGAGAGAAACTGTCGGGGACCATGTAATTAGCATGTATTTTAGTTGGACGTGTTTAGTGGACCAAAATGAAAGGAGAGAAACTGCCAGGAACCATGTAATTAGCATGTATTTTAGTTGGACATGTCCAGTGGACCAAAATGAAAAGAGAGAAACTGCCAGGGACCATGTAATTAGCATGTATTTTAGTTGGACGTGTCCAGTGGACCAAAATGAATAGAGAGAAACTGCCAGGGACCATGTAATTAGCACGTTTAGGACGGTGTGGTGACCAAAATGAAAAGAGAGAAACTGGAAGAGACCATGTAATTAGCATGTATTTAGTTGGAGGGTTTAGTGGACCAAAATGAAAGGAGAGAAACGCCAGGGACCATGTAATAGAATGTATTTAGTTGGACGTGTCCAGGGGACCAAATGAAAGGAGAGAAACTGCCGGGGACCATGTAATTGCATGTTTTTAGTTGGACGTGTTAGTGGACCAAAATGAAAAGAGCAAGAAAAAAAACTGCCAGGACCATGTACTTAGCATTGTATTTTAGTTGCTGGACGTGTGTGGGGGACCAAAATGAAAAAGAGAAAGAAAAAAACTGCCGGGGGGGGAGGGGACCATGTAATTAGCATGTATTTTAGTTGGAAGTGTTCAGTGGACCAAAATAAAAGGAGAGAAACTGCCAGGGACCATGTAATTAGCATGTATTTTAGTTGGACATGTCCAGTGGACCAAAATGAAAAGAGAGAAACTGCCAGGGACCATGTAATTAGCATGTATTTTAGTTGGACGTGTCCAGTGGACCAAAATGAAAAGAGAGAAACTGCTGGGGACCATGTATAATTAGCATGTATTTTAGTTGGACGTGTTTAGTGGACAAAAATGAAAGGAGAGAAACTGCCAGGGACCATGTAATTAGCATGTATTTTAGTTGGACGTGTGTGGTGGACCAAAATGAATAGAGAGAAACTGCCAGGGACCATGTAATTAGCACGTATTTTAGTTGGACGTGTGTGGTGGACCAAAATGTAAAGAGAGAAACTGCCGGGGACCATGTAATTAGCACGTATTTTAGTTGGACGTGTTTAGTGGACCAAAATGAAAGGAGAGAAACTGCCAGGGACCATGTAATTAGCATGTATTTTAGTTGGACGTGTTTAGTGGACCAAAATGAAAAGAGAAAAACTACCAGGGACCATGTAATTAGCATGTATTTTAGTTGGACGTGTGTGGTGGACCAAAATGAAAAGAGAGAAACTGCCGGGGACCATGTAATTAGCATGTATTTTAGTTGGACATGTCCAGTGGACCAAAATGAAAAGAGAGAAACTGCCACGGACCATGTAATTTCCATGTGTTTTAGTTGGACGTGTTTAGTGGACCAAAATGAAAAGAGAGAAACTGCCGGGGACCATGTATAATTAGCATGTATTTTAGTTGGACGTGTCCAGTGGACCAAAATGAAAGGAGAGAAACTGCCGGGGACCATGTAATTACCATGTGTTTTAGTTGGACGTGTTTAGTGGACCAAAATGAAAAGAGAGAAACTGCCAGGGACCATGTAATTACCATGTGTTTTAGTTGGACGTGTTTAGTGGACAAAAAATGAAAGGAGAGAAACTGCCAGGGACCATGTAATTAGCATGTATTTTAGTTGGACGTGTGTGGTGGACCAAAATGAAAAGAGAGAAACTGCCAGGGACCATGTAATTAGCATGTATTTTAGTTGGACGTGTCCAGTGGACCAAAATGAAAGGAGAGAAACTGCAGGAACCATTGTAATTAGCAGTATTTTAGTGGACATGTCCGTGGACCAAAATGAAAAGAGGAGAAACTGCCAGGACCATGTAATTAGCATGTATTTTAGTTGGAGTTGTCCAGTGGCCCAAAATGAATAGAGATAAGAGGAAACTGCCCGGGGACACTGTAATTAGCACGTATTTTAGTTGGACGTGTTGTGGTGGACCCAAAAAAAAAAATGAAAAGAGAGAAACTGCCGGGGACCATGTAATTAGCATGTATTTTAGTTGGACGTGTCCAGTGGACCAAAATGAAAAGAGAAAAACTGCCAGGGACCATGTAATTAGCATGTATTTTAGTTGGACGTGTTTAGTGGACCAAAATGAAAAGAGAGAAACTGCCAGGAACCATGTAATTAGCATGTATTTTAGTTGGACGTGTTTAGTGGACCAAAATGAAAAGAGAAAAACTGCCAGGGACCATGTAATTAGCATGTATTTTAGTTGGACGTGTGTGGTGGACCAAAATGAAAAGAGAGAAACTGCCGGGGACCATGTAATTAGCATGTATTTTAGTTGGAAGTGTTCAGTGGACCAAAATAAAAGGAGAGAAACTGCCGGGGACCATGTAATTAGCATGTATTTTAGTTGGAAGTGTTCAGTGGACCAAAATAAAAGGAGAGAAACTGCCAGGGACCATGTAATTAGCATGTATTTTAGTTGGACGTGTCCAGTGGACCAAAATGAAAAGAGAGAAACTGCTGGGGACCATGTATAATTAGCATGTATTTTAGTTGGACGTGTTTAGTGGACAAAAATGAAAAGAGAGAAACTGTCGGGGACCATGTAATTAGAATGTATTTTAGTTGGACGTGTGTGGTGGACCAAAATGAAAAGAGAGAAACTGCCAGGGACCATGTAATTAGCATGTATTTTAGTTGGAAGTGTTCAGTGGACCAAAATAAAAGGAGAGAAACTGCCAGGGACCATGTAATTAGCATGTATTTTAGTTGGACGTGTCCAGTGGACCAAAATGAAAGGAGAGAAACTGCCGGGGACCATGTAATTAGCATGTATTTTAGTTGGACGTGTCCAGTGGACTAAAATGAAAAGAGAGAAACTGCTGGGGACCATGTAATTAGCATGTATTTTAGTTGGACGTGTTTAGTGGACCAAAATGAAAAGAGAGAAACTGTCGGGGACCATGTAATTAGCATGTATTTTAGTTGGACGTGTAAAATGAAAGGAGAGAAACTGCCAGGAACCATGTAATTAGCATGTATTTTAGTTGGACATGTCCAGTGGACCAAAATGAAAAGAGAGAAACTGCCAGGGACCATGTAATTAGCATGTGTTTTAGTTGGACGTGTTTAGTGGACCAAAATGAAAAGAGAGAAACTGCCGGGGACCATGTAATTAGCATGTATTTTAGTTGGACGTGTTTAGTGGACAAAAATGAAAGGAGAGAAACTGCCAGGGACCATGTAATTAGCATGTATTTTAGTTGGACGTGTGTGGTGGACCAAAATGAAAGGAGAGAAACTGCCGGGGACCATGTAATTAGCATGTACTTTAGTTGGACGTGTGCAGTGGACCAAAATGAATAAAGAGAAACTGCCAGGGACCATGTAATTAGCACGTATTTTAGTTGGACGTGTGTGGTGGACCAAAATGAAAATAGAGAAACTGCCGAGGACCATATTAGCATGTATTTTAGTTGGACGTGTCCAGTGGACCAAAATGAAAAGAGAGAAACTGCCGGGGACCATGTAATTAGCATGTGTTTTAGTTGGACGTGTGTGGTGGACCAAAATGAAAAGAGAGAAACTGCCGGGGACCATGTAATTAGCATGTATTTTAGTTGGACGTGTCCAGTGGACCAAAATGAATAGAGAGAAACTGCCAGGGACCATGTAATTAGCACGTATTTTAGTTGGACATGTCCAGTGGACCAAAATGAAAAGAGAGAAACTGCCAGGGACCATGTAATTAGCATGTGTTTTAGTTGGACGTGTTTAGTGGACCAAAATGAAAAGAGAGAAACTGCCAGGGACCATGTAATTAGCATGTATTTTAGTTGGACGTGTGTGGTGGACCAAAATGAAAGGAGAGAAACTGCCGGGGACCATGTAATTAGCATGTACTTTAGTTGGACGTGTGCAGTGGACCAAAATGAATAAAGAGAAACTGCCAGGGACCATGTAATTAGCACGTATTTTAGTTGGACGTGTGTGGTGGACCAAAATGAAAATAGAGAAACTGCCGAGGACCATATTAGCATGTATTTTAGTTGGACGTGTCCAGTGGACCAAAATGAAAAGAGAGAAACTGCCGGGGACCATGTAATTAGCATGTGTTTTAGTTGGACGTGTGTGGTGGACCAAAATGAAAAGAGAGAAACTGCCGGGGACCATGTAATTAGCATGTATTTTAGTTGGACGTGTCCAGTGGACCAAAATGAATAGAGAGAAACTGCCAGGGACCATGTAATTAGCACGTATTTTAGTTGGACGTGTGTGATGGACCAAAATGAAAAGAGAGAAACTGCCGGGGACCATGTAATTAGCATGTATTTTAGTTGGACGTGTTTAGTGGACCAAAATGAAAGGAGAGAAACTGCCCGGGACCATGCAATTAGCATGTATTTTAGTTGGACGTGTCCAGTGGACCAAAATGAATAGAGAGAAACTGCCAGGGACCATGTAATTAGCACGTATTTTAGTTGGACGTGTGTGATGGACCAAAATGAAAAGAGAGAAACTGCCGGGGACCATGTAATTAGCATGTATTTTAGTTGGACGTGTGCAGTGGACCAAAATGAATAAAGAGAAACTGCCAGGGACCATGTAATTAGCACGTATTTTAGTTGGACGTGTGTGGTGGACCAAAATGAAAATAGAGAAACTGCCGAGGACCATATTAGCATGTATTTTAGTTGGACGTGTCCAGTGGACCAAAATGAAAAGAGAGAAACTGCCGGGGACCATGTAATTAGCATGTGTTTTAGTTGGACGTGTGTGGTGGACCAAAATGAAAAGAGAGAAACTGCCGGGGACCATGTAATTAGCATGTATTTTAGTTGGACGTGTCCAGTGGACCAAAATGAAAAGAGAGAAACTGCCGGGGACCATGTAATTAGCATGTATTTAAGTTGGACGTGTGTGGTGGACCAAAATGAAAAGAGAGAAACTGTCGGGTATTATGTAATTAGCATGTATTTTAGTTGGACGTGTCCAATAGTCCAAAATGAAAAGAGAGAAACTGCTGGGGACCATGTAATTAGCATGTATTTTAGTTGGACGTGTCCAGTTGATCAAAATGAAAAGAGAGAAACTGCCGGGGACCATGTCATTAGAATGTATTTTAGTTGGACGTGTCCAGTGGACCAAAATGAAAGGACAGAAACTGCCTGAGACCATGTAATTAGCATGTATTTTAGTTGGACGTGTCCAGTTGACCAAAATGAAAAGAGAGAAACTGCCGGGGACCATGTATTTTAGTTGGACGTGTCCAGTGGACCAAAATGAAAAGAGAGAAACTGCCAGGGACCATGTAATTAGCATGTATTTTAGTTGGACGTGTCCAGTGGACCAAAATGAAAAGAGAGAAACTGCCGGGGACCATGTAATTAGCATGTATTTTAGTTGGACGTGTCCAGTGGACCAAAATGAAAAGAGAGAAACTGCTGGGGACCATGTAATTAGCATGTATTTTAGTTGGACGTGTCCAGTGGACCAAAATGAAAAGAGAGAAACTGCCGGGGACCATGTAATTAGCATGTATTTTACTTGGACGTGTTTTAGTGGACCAAAATGAAAGGAGAGAAACTGCCGGGAACCATGTAATTAGCATGTATTTTAGTAAGCATGTCCCGGTGGACTAAAATGAAATGGTAAGGAGGGCGTCAATGCTTCATAATATTGTCTTAATTGCACATAAAGTGTAATGGACTAGAACTAGTAACTGTACATTTTTTTGAAGGAGTGTTGGACATATAATCTTAGAGTAAGGCTATATCTATTTTTTTGCATATAGTGGGGGGGGGGGGGGGGGGGGGGGGGGGGGGCTAATTGTGTGGGGGAAGGATATTGACCAATAGTCTGTATAAAACCCTGAGTAGCATAATTGACACTCAGTCATGTCCAGTGAACTAGCTACAATAGCAATGTTTATATGTCTATGTAATTGTGTATAGATAAAAAAAATTTTTTGTTGTCCTTGTTTCTGTAAGCATTAAACCAATTTGAAAAAGAGAGCATAATACAAATACGAACCAAAACAGAAAATATAGTGATAAGTGATAAACAAGATGCAAGTTTCTTAATTAAGTTATTGTGGTGATAGCCACTTGAATCACAATAAGCTGTCCAACGCACTGTTCAACAAATCTCCAAGAAAACTATAAATTAAAAACAAAAACATAAATAACAAAAAAACTAACAACAATAACAAACTCAGTTTTACATTTTACAATACATAGCTAAATGCAATATAAATACCGTTGTATTAGATAACCTTATGAATTTGTTTAGTAAGTACTCTATTTTATGCACACATATTACTGCTAATGCCTCCTATCACCTTCTAGTATTGTGTTCTTGGCACACATACATAGAGTGTATAGCATAATTAAGCAATTACAAAGGCGAAGGCGTCATCTAACTTATACTTTGTTGTTATATTTTTTAGATTCCATAATGTGTTGTTACCTAACCTTGTGTTAGTTATTCATGATGGTTGTATAATCATGCTGAACATTATTAATCATAGCATTTATTCAAATATATGCAAAAAATAAATAATAAAATAATAGCTATATAAGTTACAGGTACTCATTCCTGTTAGACCTGGGATTCATAGAGAAGTATTGCTTAGAGCGTGAGTGAGGTGAGAGGGGCTAAATCTTCCACCGCAAAATAGTGCATTACCGTTTTATTTTTTTTAACTCGATGCTGGCTGGGAAAACCCCATAGCAACCATTATCACGAAATAGACCAAGAGTTTGGGATTCCCCTCATTTTTTGATTGAGAAAATTGAATAATATTTAGGCCCTCTACTAATACTTAAAAAAAAAAAAATTTTCCCCCCAAAAATTCCACTTTTCCCATCAATAATAAAAAAAAAAATAGAAATAATATTGTTTGATGTATTGTATACCAATATTATATTAGTTCTACAATAAAATATGTTGTTTGTTGTGTTTGGTGCTGATTGTGATCATGTAGGAGACATCTATGAGTGTCCACAAGGAACATATGCCATCGGACGTCTAGCTCCACTACAAAACACATGCCATCGGACGTCTAGCTCCACTACAAAACAATTTCATATACACAAAAACACAAACAACAAAGATATTTGTAATACAAAAAAACAAATTATTCATGATCCTATATAATTGCAACTTTATGATGTATTGTATGCGGTTTCATACAGGATTTTTGTTTGGGGGGGGTGGGGGTTGGGCTCCGAGTGTACTTTGCCACACCCATTTTTTGGAACCTACACTACTTTGATGCACATCTTTGCATAAGAGTCTATACTTCACACTGATGATCAGTGTTTGGTCCTATGCACTAAATGGCTCAGTTATGATAGGAACATAATGGGATACAATATCAGACTAAAAATAAATGCTTCCAAAATGTTCATTTCTATTCAACTCCCAAAATTCTAGGGGGGAACCCAGGGCTAGCCTCCCACTGTATGAACCCCTGGTATGTATACTCCACACTGTCCATGAGATAAACAATCGTTGTATTGAGAAAGTGTAATTTGAAAATGAAAAGCAGTACAAGCACACACGTGGAATTCAACCGGCATGGATGGTGTCACAGACTGAACGATCCCTCCCAGGTTAGGATTGACTGGTGTACACACACACACACACACACACACACATGAAATTCAACTTACATGGGCATAGTAGCCCCGATCCAAAAAGATCCAGAGTTCCCTCCCAGGTTGTATGCGGAAGCGCCGCATACTGTTTGTCCACTGTTGCTCTCTCTCATTCCACAAACGCACGCACGCACACACATATACACACACACACACACACACACAAGAAAAAAGAAGCTACAGGTGAATATAGATCATACAAATAAATGTATAATTTATTATGCATAAATTGAATGTGTACACACACACACACACACATGAAATTCAACTTACATGGGCATAGTAGCCCCGATCCAAAAAAGATCCAGAGTTCCCTCCCAGGTTGGATCCGGAAGCGACGCATACAGTTTGTTCATGGTTGCTCTCTCTCTTTTCACAAATGCACGCACACACATACACACACACACAAGAAAAAAGAAGCTACAGGTGAATACAGATCATAAAAATAAATGTATAATTTATTATACATAAATTGACTGTGTACACACACACACACACATGAAATTCAACTTACATGGGCATAGTAGCCCCGATCCAAAAAGATCCAGAGTTCCCTCCCAGGTTGGATCCGGAAGCGACGCATACAGTTTGTTCATGGTTGCTCTCTCTCTTTCCACAAATGCACGCACACACATACACACACACACAAGAAAAAAGAAGCTACAGGTGAATACAGATCATAAAAATAAATGTATAATTTATTATACATAAATTGACTGTGTACACACACACACACACACATGAAATTCAACTTACAAGTCACTCTCATTCCACAAATGCACGCACACACATACACACACACACTAGAAAAAATAAGATACAGGTGAATACAGATCATAAAAATAAATGTATATTATAAATTGACTGGTGTACACACACATACATGAAATTCAACTTACATGGGCATAGTAGCCCCGATTGGAAAAGACCCCCCCCCCTTCCCGAGTTCGTTCCCTCCCCGGTTAGATCTGGAAGCGCCAGAATAACATTTCAACTCCACGCACACACATATACATCGAGTGTGAAGCTCCACTACAACACCACAAAAACACAGACAACGACAACGACAATAACAATACATATTACAACTTTTGGGATGTTCAGGGGGGGGGGGGAGCAGCCACAAATATCAAAGTCTGTGGTCCTTCACACAAAAGATTATGGAATATCAATGGGTGTGTTGTCCTCTTTCTTCCACTCTCCCCCTACCTCATCCACCCGACTCTTCTTCTTCGGTTCCCGCCTTCTCCGACCGCGAGGACGTTCAGAACTCGGAGCAGGAGGAGCCACTTCCTCGTCTTCATCACTGGAACCTGCTGCCTATTCGTGTTTCATCATTGGAAGACTCAGGTCCGGTATCCTCTCCTTCATGACTGGAAGACTCTGCTCCTGTCGCCTCATCTGCGTAATCGGGTCGCTGACTGCATTCACATCTGGTCCTAGTAGTATATGTGGTAAAAAAAAATTTAAATTTTTTTGAAAATTTGAAATTGTTCAAAAAACCACAAGCCACTTTCTTTGGTCTGGTCTACCAATCCTGATACAGGGCCTCCTATAGCCCTAGATGTCGTCTCCCTTCTCTCCGCTTGATCCTGAGTCGCTAGAGTCAGCATCAAGCAAGTCTAAAACTTGCACCGCATTGTAACTTGTAGACGCCATCTTCCAAAAAATGACTTTGAAAAAAATTGAGGTCACCCCAAACGAAGTTCACAAGACTTTATCACAACACTTTATACTCCAATAAATTACTCTCCAAAGGGGATGGAGTAACCATTCACTAAGAAATCTTGGTAGACGTAAAAAATATAATATAGATTGTATTCGTAACTAAAAAGAACCTTAATTAAGTGGAGGCCAATATTGCATCAGAATAACATATTTAATTCATGGCTGTTACCAAAGCAACTATATATATATATATATAATTATATAAATGTATATTGCTTCCAGCTAATATGAATTATGACATCAGTGAAATTAATTTTAATAGAAATATTAAAATTGTAGCTAGCGATACACTATACAGTTTACTGACAAATAAAAAATTGAGGCAACCTTTTAATAACGCTAGACCCTTCTACCACATCACCTTATAGAGACATCCTTTTTCTAGCGCTGGCTCAGCCTCAGCCCACAGGTGAATGCCAGTTCTCCACGGTTTTCCTCCACGGTTTTCATCCACCCGCGTACTTCTAATTGTAGCGACCTCTGTACGTAATCTTAATTAAATTTGCAAAAAAATCCCTTTACCAAAAACTGGTACTATGCGGAGACCCTTTGCCTAACTGGAAAGCCTCAAGGTGGCCAAGGTGGCAGAAAATATTAGGTACGGGGTTTCAATGCCATAGGCTTAGGCGCGGAACGATGAAACAGTGAGACAAGCAGTATTTTTATGTCTCAGATGAAAAGTAAAGCAGGCAGTGGGAGTGTCTGGGTAAGTAAATGGTGATGTTAAAGAATGTAAGAAAGCATTTAACAGATATACAACAATAAGCTAGGTACATAAAAAAGGTAGAAAAGGTTCATTTTTCTGTTGTAAATGTTGTTACTGTTTTATTTTTTAGTTTGGATGACTCTTGAATTTGCTGTGCAAGGTATCATTCTGAATTGGTAAGTCAATATAAACATGTTTAAAACAAAAACAATTTTCAATTACAATACATTTATATTCTATTTAGGATGAAGATTTTAACATCTGGAACAAGAATCTTCAGTCCAACAAGAATGAAGCTACTAAATCCTCAAACAATTCTGCAATAATAAATTTCATTTTTTATTCATTCATTCATACTTTGAATTTAAAAATAAATTGTTAACATGAAGTATACAAGGTAGAATACAAATATCTGACCTGACATATACAGAAAGTTAACAATGTTGTACATTAGAAGAATACAATGATGTAAACTATCTGTAAGAAGTTAGTTCATCTACAAGAGTATACAAAGGAAACATGACAAGTATAACAACATTGTATACTAAATTGTATACTATAGTTTACAACATAGTATACAACTGGGAAATGGTGTGATTTGGCCCTGTGTATGTATTATACCAGTGTATACGTGGTGTATACCATATATATATAACATGTATTATGGTAGCTACTTATACACCAGTGTGTATACTAGTGTGTATCATATTTTTTTGCATGATGATACTATGCTATACAAACACTGTAATTACAGTTTTCTTAATAAATAGTAAGTATATTTGGACAGATTGATATTAAAAAGATTTGAAAAGTGGTTTTCAGGAAAAGCTGATAAATACATTAAATAATTCAAAATTGTATTTTTATCATTCTATGGTTATATCCATAAACAAATTCATGTTAAAATATAGATCATTAGTGCTGTGCTTATCTTTGAGAGCATATCACTAAGTGGTATATCTAACTATCTGAACAAGATTGGGGGACAGTAATAACAACATCTATTACAACCACTGCTACTGGCTGCATCTTTCTAGCTCCAAATTTTTACAGATATAAAAGTAGATCTTTGTTTACCCAATAGAAAACTTTTAATAACCTAATTTTAAAATACATATAGCTAACACGACAGTAGGATAAGTCTCTGGAGGAAATTCTGGGAAGGTTTCCAAGCTTAGTACTTTTCTAGGAATGCTCCAGTCTTGTTACTGTGTGCATGCCCAGTACTAAATAGATTTAGTGTGAGTAGTATGCAACAAAGTATTTAGGAAATGGTTGATAATAAAACCGTATCATTAAAGAAAGGAATTAGGTAAAATAAAAAGCAATAATTATCTGTGCCAAGTTCTGGATTACCTGTATGATTATAATTAAATGAAGTTATTTATCAATCAATGAATATTTCTGGTTTATATTAGTCACAGTGGAACGTCTACTCTGTCTCTGCCTTCAAGCTTTCAAGTGTCCTCTGGGAGACAACGCAACTTGCCATCCAGTTTCTTAAGTAAACGTCAGCTAAAAAATCAAAAGAAAATTAAACTTGACAAGATCACTAAATTCAGCCGAGACATAATTTGTTTACCAATGACATATGGTTCCACAAACAACATTAAAATTCCTAGAGATCGAAATGAGTTATCTCAAAATGGTCTGATTGGCAAAATCATTCTTTCTTCAGATATGGATCAGCAAGAAATATTTGAAGAAATTCGCTCTGTTTTTAGAAAACCTATGGGAGAGTCTGCTACATTTGCCTTTGATGTATTGCAGCCAACAGGTGGAAAACAGCTGACTGTTCCAGCTTTGTCTCCTAACTATGAATGGACAGCTAGTTCTATTGTCCCAAAAAATGCAAAGAGTCCACTTTACATCCTTGCTAAAGAGCCACTGATAAAGGTCAGGAAATGTTAAATGGTTCAGCAATTGTTAATTATAACTTACATTATGTAGGTTGATGAAACGGAAGTTGTTGATTTAACTGACCAAAGTAATTGCAGTACAAGTTCATATTCAGCTGGGCAAGTAGATGAAGAAACCCAAAGTTTTGTATCTAAGCAGTATAAGTAAGTATTTATTTTAATTTTGTGCTGTCATTTTAGTTGATGCTATTAGTACATATTCTAGCATATTATATGACACTGAATGGAGTTCAAGTTCTTCTCCTCCACCATGTTCACCAATTACACCTGTTCAAGAAAGGTAAGTTTGTTTAATTCCTTGTGGTCCCTCTAAACCTACTCATTTGCAACAACATCATATGCTTCTAAATACAAAATTTAATTTTAAAAACAACGTTAATTTTTTGTTCCTACTCCAGCTTAGAGCAATTGAAGTATTACTAACAATTTCAATGTAACTTACAAATTGGCATGCGTAGTCAAGATATTTATTGCTAATTTGTAGCTGAACCTCTGAACTTGCCATATTTGGTTATTTAGCTCTACAGACCCCGAGGGTATCCTAGAAGAATAGCTTCTGTTTAACAATACAATGGCGTCCTTGAGTCTACACCACTATGTTTATGAATATGATAAGGATATTAGTTGCCTTTAAGATCCATGCTTTAATAACAAAAGACAAATGGGAAGAAAATAATTATATTTTACTCCTTTAGTTGTCATAAACCTGCTTGTGAGAGGGCTTTGGGTAACATTAACTTCAGCCATTGTTTATATCAAGATGCTGAGAAATTGTTTTGATTTTTGATGACAATAATACAATGGTTTCCTGGTATCTCGATATTTTTTACTTCATTTATTGCAATGGTTTTGTTATACTATTTAGTTCTGTCTTGCTTCTGGATGTTCTTCGAGATCATCGCATAAAATATTTACCATCTGATGATGAACACAGAGAACGGTTTACAGTAAGAAGATACCACATTTTACAAGACACCCTTCACATGTTTTGGCGAGCAAAGCTTAGTCTAACAAAACATTTAAAAGTTACTTTCGTGGGGGAACCAGCAGTGGATGCTGGCGGACCATTAAGGGAGTTTTTTCATTATATTTTATTGGAATTGCAGAAAACAACTCCTTATCTTGTGGTTCTGATACAGCTAGATGCCCTCTACATAATTTAGTTGAATTAGAAAGAAAAACATATTAATACGTTGGAGTAATAATTGCCCTAAGTTTGATACACGGAGGGTCAGCTCCTCATTTTTTTTTCAGCTGGTGTAGCAGACTATATTGTTAAAGGCATTGAAGGAGTTAATCCAGATGTTCAGGAGGTTCCAGATGATGTTATAAGGAAGTCCCTTGAAGAGGTTTGTCGTTTCTTTAGCTATTACTTATTTACATTACGTAATTGTTTTTCCTTTTAGTTGCAACATTGTGTGTCTGAGCAATCTTTCAGAAATATACTCTCTCAAGATCGATACGATTTTTGATTTGAAGTTGGTGTTGCTAAACCCGTTGAAGATTTAGTTAGACCAAATTTGTGGTGGTTTATCAGACACATTAAATATACTGAGTGTCATTAAGCAATATCCGAATTTGACCTCTTTTTGTTTTTACTAAAATAAAGTTGACAGATTCTTATTTATATGATCTGTTTGAGCCCAAGCGATCTCAGAGGGAGTAATGCTAGAGGGAAAGAGGAAGCTACAATGATATACTGGATGGATTTACTTCAAGATATCCATGGTAAAATAGCGCTCTATTAAGAATAGTCGAATTTAATTTTTAAGTTTCTTTTTTTGTTTTTCTTTTATATAGAATCCAGCAGTGGAGAAATAGTTGTGAATGAAGCAACCTTCATGCTCAAGCTGGAAAATATATTGTCATTTGCCACAGGAATAACACCCAAGCCACCGCTTGGATTTTCCCCTCCTCCTGCATTGGGGTTCACTGAAGATTCCAAATTTCCAACAGCAAACACATGTATAAACATGTTAAACATTCCCGTAAATCATGATAATTTTAGCGACTTTACTTGGCATATGTGCTATGGCATATGCAACACAGCTGGTTTTGGACTGCTTTAACATTATTGTAGCAGCTACCTGTTTTTTTTTTTTTTAACTGTATCCTCTTTCGCTTACTAGCTACAATCAGTCTACTTTTGTTACATTTCTATTCGTGATATTAAACTTGAAATAAAACAATACCATGGTTATAGTTGCTCATTTGGTATATCCAACTATACTAGTAACTAGTGACAGAAGGAAATTCTAAACATTTGTGACCCTCTAAGTGCAGGGAATCTGAAGTGGCCTATCTATACTTTTCCTAAAAACATGAATCCTGAAGCTAGTACTGAGAAAAGTATCTTAAAACTTTCCTGCAGAAATCATGAACTTTTGCAGGAAACATAGCTATATGTAAAGGTGCCTGAAGAGATAGCTACAGGATGGAAAAACTAAAGGTAAAATTGAAGTCTTCATTTTGTGCTAAAACTAAGATTAAAATCATTATTGTATAAAAACTATCAAACTCTAACCAAAACTAAAATAGCTAATTGTTCAATCAAAACAACAATGCTTTAAGTATATTTCTGCACTAATTTTTTTACCCTAAAGTAGCTAGCTAAATCACATGCCTTTTAAGTAGCTACCTAAATAACACCTGGGTGACACATTTCAAATGATGTCATCAAGCTCCCTGTCTAATGTCAGGATAAGATGTTTAAGCAATGTCTTCTTGATTTAATTTATCTTCAGTAAGCATAGACAAATATTGCTGGAATTTCTTTTGGAGATATAGCCAGGCACATTAAAGCCATGAGAAATATAGGCAACTTTTTCTTAGAATTAGCATGTGAACTTATATTAATGAAAGATAGCTAGTTAGCTATAATCATACATAACAGCAGCTGAGGGTTCATGTATTGAATTTAGTGGTTATTGCGGTGATTTTCTAGAGCTTACTCTTGTGATGAGTCTAATTAAGGTCACTAGAAAGCTAAGTTTAGTTATGCAGGAAAATAACATAGGCATAGACAAATCCTCTGGAAAGGGGGCTTAAAAGCCGCCCATAGATTTATTATGCAAGTATTTCTAAACTTGAATTTGATTCAATTATTAAAAATTGCAGGGTTAAGAATGGAAAATTCACGTCCACAGTCAAGAATAAACATCACTATTTTATTATTAATTCACAATACATGGCCAATTACCACATGAATCTGGCCAAGTAATAAATGACAAATATTGGCAAATTTTGGAAGAATTACAGGGCAAGTATAAAAGCATTATAGAAAGAAACTTGGGCAGAACAAAATAGCAAACTGTTAAACGACGGAACACGCTCTTGCTAGTAAATCTATTAATATTGGCTGTAATATTTTGTATCGTCCGAAATTTTAAGTTAAGCGGAGGTATGAGATTTCGTCCTAGTTGGAGAGACAAAATGAATACAATTCAAATGACCTTGTTGCACACCAGGCGTATTTGGATAGACGACCCGGTCCTTCCCACTCCACTAATTTCCCTTACTGAATAAGGGGAAAAGTAGTCTGGCGTTGCCGACCCTTTTCCCTCTATTTGTATTAATAGAGGGTAAAGGGTCGGCAACGCCAGACTAGGGGAAAAGTACCTGAACCGGGTGGCCTGGGGCTGGGGGGGGGGGGGGGGGGGGGGGGGAGGGGGGGGGTTTACTCGCCTATTCCTCATTTCCTGTTAGCCATTCTAATTAAAGCCAACTATAATAACATTGAAGACTAGATAGACTTCTCTGGCTTACTTAAACTAGGTAGGTAGGCTTCACAAAAATGTCTGTTAAACATTTCCCTCGACGGAACACGCTCTTGCTAGTAAATCTATTAATATTGGCTGTAATATTTTGTTTCGTCCAAAATTTCAAGTTCAGCGGAGGTATGAGATTTCGTCCTAGTTGGAGAGAACAAAATGAATACAATTCAAATGACCTTGTTGCACACCAGGCGTATTTGGATAGACGACCTGGTCCTTCCCACTCCAATGTCACCGTCGTTTCAGTTTCAGTATTTAAAGATTACAGGCAAGACATCATTGGTTGTGATATTGATGGGATTCAGAGCCACAGGACAGAGGTAGTAGACATCATGATTTTATTTTTTATTGAGACCTATTTCCCAGTCTCTCACAAGGATTGCTTTGTGTATTGCTTTGATATAGATATTAATAGAGACAGTGAGGTGAGTGTATTGTACAAAAAGAATGGCACTATCATTAAGGAACCTGTACGATCAGACTCTGTTGTGATTCCACCTGAAAATGTCCCAGAAAAAGATGAAGTGATGGTGTGTGCTGCTGGGTTTGGAGTAGTGCCTTATCTGGACCAGTGGCTGACATACCAAAAGACTATAGGAGTCAAACTCATTCACATCAACATTGACCCTTCCTTTCTACAGAATCTCAACAAGTCTTCAACTTTGTTCGAGTTTGTGCGAAGTGGATTTGTGAAGATGGTGGTGTGGAAAGACTATCTAAACAGTAGTCAAGTATATTATTACTCCCAGTCATTAAAATATCACGACTGTGCGCTGAGGTATATGGGAATATTCAAATACATGATGGTGATCGACTTTGATGAATTCTTTGTCCCATTAGACACTAATAAAACAGTACTTTTCTATGCCAAGAAGCTTATAGTGAATAATGTGGGAACTGTTGTTTTGGCTCGTCAAGATTACTGCAAATTAAAAAAATTGACTTTACCAAGTGATGGTAACATGACCAAAGTGTATGATACGTCAATATTTAGTCATACGAATGAGGGGAAATCCCTTCATTTGGTGAAGTCCCTGGATCAGGTTAGTATTCATCGAGCTGGTGTGTTATCCAATTATACACTTTTGAACTACAGAGACTCTCCCATGTCAGCCAGTTGCTATTTAGCACATCTCACTCGCAAACAACCAAGATTCAGGTGCAGGCGGTAAAATCTTAGCTAAGCTTTTATCTTCTTTTTGTTTATTTTATTTCTGAACCCCCAATGAAGTACTAATGTTTTCCTATGGAAAATTTCCATAACTAGTTAGTGCTTATCATGCTCATACTTATTTTATTACAAAAAAAGCAGATGCTACTTTGTAATTGATTTATATGTTCTGCATGACAAGAGCACTAGCACTTCAGTCATAATTTAGCGAATTTAGGCCTACAGTTTTATTGCTTCGATGAACTAACCTGATGCCACTGATGACACTACTGCAAGTAAAGCTAATACTTCTCTTCCCACCATCTTCCACCACGTTCACAATCCAGTTTATGCCTCAAGTTTGAATTCTGGCAGTTAGCCTGCACACACAAGCAAAATTAATTATTCTCTTCAAATATTAATTCACTAGCTATAGAATTGGGTTGGATTGTGTGGTCTTAGCAAGTAGCTTGCTAAGTGCACTGAGACTTACACTCTTTGAATGTCTAATCCAATCAGAAACTAATTATAAAATAGATAAAGAGGAATAAAGCGTGTTATCTATCTGTTAATTGTTTTTGTTGACATTGTAGTTCTCTTTGCTTGTTTTAAAATTGGTAATTCCTATCAAGAGTATTACAATTATTTGTGCTAAAAAGTAAGCTTGAATATTGCAAATATTTAAACAAAACTATATAAAAACATATGGCAAAATCAAATAAGGTAAATAACCCTCTATTAATCTGTCTTGCTTAACACAAATGCTTTTTGTGACATCTCTCTATAAAACTTGTGTTTAATGTTCCGAATTAACTGTAACTTCAAAAGCAAATTTGAAGTACATGTATTCAAGATGACCCACCAACACTCTGAGCCACAAATTTTATGAGAGTTTGCTCATATTTGGTACAATGTCTGACAAACTGGATGCATTAACACAAATGAGAAGTGTTCATGAATGAAAATAGTGTAGTGACAGGCAAGGAGGTGGTGATTAAATTCACTTTCTGCGCCATCATCACTCCTATCTTTTTCCTATTCGTCAATCAAAACTTCTTCATTTGTGAAGCATAGTGAAGAAATTTCTTACGAGGAATTAAACTCAATTTTACTTCCTCAGGGTTTGATCTGAGTCACTATATGAGAGTCATTAGTGTCACTGCTGCTGTCCATTATCTGCTGAACTTGAGAATGCATCTCACTAGCACACTGGCTCCCCCTAAAATAGTAGTTATTTAAATTGTTTAATACTATATAAAAAAAAATTACCTATCTTACCTCAAATGAACTGAGAAGAAATGATTCTAGCCACTTGCCAACTAGGACATCAAATTTGCTTCCAACCTGTCTGGGTCATGTGTGATACAGCCCATTGAACTTATGCAGTCTTACAGACCTATCTCCACTATGAATCTTTTATAATTTACGTGTTTTGCACGATGTCCTGCATTTAGGATCAGTGAGATGATCTTTTGCTCTATAAATTCATTCTATTGTACTTAAATTTCAATTAGATGGATGCTCTAAATCCAACAGTCCTGGTTTGATTTTTATGGATGGCTTTAGTCTTGGTGCAAGAAAGCAAAATATTTGTTAATACTATGGTGCATATACTTATCAAAACAGAGGAACAAATCATTTATATCTTATGTCAAGTACTTGGCCAATTTGGTTCAGTATAGCTACCAGCAATAGGGACATTGAAACAATGGCTAATCAAGGCTTTCTTGCATCCCCGAATAATAGCATTTCCTGTGTACCTCCTTTTTGGAGTTAATAAAGAATTGTGTTTAACTAGACTAATACTGAATGTCAACCTAAATGAGGAAGAAGGTACATTATTTATATAATGTAATAACATCTAGTAAACTCTGATTTACATATGGTGCTGCAAGAATATTTTGAGGTCTCTCTATGTTGAACAGCAAGCCTTAGAAGCTGCTGCAACTATCTTTTTGTTGAGCTTTTAGTCAATAAATTAGAGAGGTTTTTAAATACCTTAAAACTATTTTTACACATTTTAAACAGTCTACTGTGTGTTTATTAGACATTCTGTTGTAACTAAAGCATTGGGATTCCACAACTTCCTAATTTGCTAATTTTATGCTCAAATAGTTACTTATTGTTGTGTTTTAACCAGAACTGGACCCTTTCTTTAGTAATTTATTATTTTCTGGATGAACTGTGAACTGACAAAACTCAAAAGTGAACACAAGGATATACCATGGTTAAACACACACGTACACAAATTGATTAGGTGATAAGAGTAAGGCCTTGTGTATGCGTTACACTTGAGTGAATGTTAATGAGTGTTAATGGGTGTGATAATAAACACAGACAAGTGAATGTTTACTTCTGTCCATACACTACACTCCTCCCTCCTTAGAGTCTTTCTTCTTACCAAACCCATAATAATCTGGGGCTTGCCTTGTCCTCGCGGAACGTCTCACATTTGGCGTAGCGGCCACTGGCACATTCCTGGCAGCACTGGAGCCTTCATGACCTGATGCAGTAGGTGCAGGGTGCTCTTCGGACATGGTTGTACTGGTGCTTTCGACGGTTCCACCGGGAGGTTCAGCAGCTGCTTGTGACATCGACTGCTCCTGACCTGTCACTGCTGAACTATAGAGTCTGTCCGGACTACTGCTGGTACTAGTACTGATGTCGACACACTCACTCCATCTTCCCAGGTAGGTTGTTCAGTTTCAGCAGGCCGTGCTTGCCTCCTCCGGACGTGATCTATATGACGTCTCCAATGCGTCCATCACTGAGCTTGACTTGCACTGACACTAGTCCTGTAGTCTTTTCCACGACGGCTTCCCTCCAACTATCTTGACCAGAGTTGTTGAACTTCCGTACATATACTTCCTCCCCCTCTATGAAAGTTCGCTGTCTGGAATTAGTGTCATGAACTTCTTTTTGCTGTTGCTGCTTCTTTTTCACAACTGACACCACGTTTGGAAAACACAGGTCTAGTCGAGATGTAGGTCTTCTCTTCATCAGTAACTCCGCTGGGGAAATTCCTGTAACTGAATGAGGTGTAATACGGTAGTTGAACAGAAAGCGAGAAATCTTTGACTCCAATGTTCCATCCTTCAATCGTTTCACACCTTGCTTAAATGTTTGGACAGACCTTTCCGCCAATCCATTAGTAGACGGATGGTACGGGGCATTAGTGATATGTCGAATACCATTGCAATCCATGAATCTTTTGAACTCCGCATTTGTAAAAGTGGTAGCATTGTCTGAAACCAAAATTTGTGGCAACCCATGGGTGGCAAAAATTTCTCTGAGCTTCTCAATAGTGTAGAACGATGTGATTGACGGCATCTTGTGGACTTCCAGCCACTTTGAGTGTGCATCCACTAAGACCATAAACATGCTGCCACCAAAGCAAGGTCCGGCAAAATCGACATGTAGTCTTGTCCATGGCCTCTTCGGATATTCCCAAGGATGTAACGGTGCTACTGGTGGAAGAGGGCGAGATAGTTGGCATGTGCTGCATTTCTTGACTAAAGTCTCAATAGCAAGGTCCAATTCCGGCCACCACACGTATCCCCGAGCTAAGCTTTTCATCCTGCATATACCTGTGTGGGCCTCGTGAAGAATTTCCAGTACTTTCTCTCGCCCTTGAGGTGGAATGATTATCCTCGATCCCCACAATAAGCAACCATCATGAAGAGTAATTTCATTTCTGCGCCGAAAATATGGTAACAATTTCTCGTCCTTGACTTGTCTCGGCCAGGAAGATCTGCAAAATCTCTTGACCATGGCCAGTACTGGGTCTCGCTCCGACCAGCTTCTAATTCGTTCTGCTGTGACTACTGTGGCCTCTAACTGAGCTAGCACTTGTATCACATCTTGAGAGGGCTGTGATTCTTCTTTGGATGCTGGTAGAGGTAACCGACTCAATCCATCCGCATTTCCTTGCTCCTGGCCTGGCTTATAGTCAATGCTGTAGTCATAACCTGCCAACATCGTTGAATTCTAGATGAAGCCATTACTGGAACCGGCCGTGATTCATTGAAGATATGTTTCAACGGCTGATGATCAGTGTAGATCGTGAAGTGACGGCCATACTGATACTGGTGGAATCTCTTGATTCCAAAAACGATTGCTACTCCTTCTTTTTCAAGCTGTGAATACTTTTTTTCAGCTGCTGATAGGGTGCGTGACGAAAATGCTATTGGCCGTTCAGTTCCATCTGCATATTTGTGTGAAATTACTGCACCTACACCATACGGAGATGCATCACATGCTAGCACGATTTCTCGATCTGGATCATAATGCACTAATACTGGTGCCTTCTGTAGGAGGTCCTTGGCCGCCCCAAATACTTTATCTTCTTTTTCACCCCAACTTCACGCACTCTTTTTCTGGAGTAATGCATACAAAGGTGAGAGTGTTGACGACAAATTGGGCAGGAACTTCCCATAATAATTGATAAGCCCTAAAAATGACCGAAGCTCCGCCACATTGTTAGGCTTGGGCGCCTCTCTGATAGCTTTCACCTTTTTATCTGTCGGATGTAGTCCTTGTCCACTAATCCGATAACCAAGGTACTCCACTGATCTTGCTAAAAATTCACATTTTTCTCGTTTCAGTTTTAACCCTGCTTCTTCCAATTTTTTCAGTACTTGCTCCAATTTCTTCAAGTGGTCTTCCACATCCTTGCCTGCCATCAGGATATCGTCAATATAAACCGCGACACCTGGCATACCTTGAAGCAGAGATTCCATCGCTCGTTGGAATATGGCTGGCGCCGATGCGATTCTGAAGGGTAGCCTATTGTAACGGAAAAGTCCCTGGTGGGTATTGATGACCACAAACTCTCTGGAGCTCTCATCTAACTCCAACTGACTGTAGGCATGCGACAGATCCAACTTCGAAAAATACTGACCACCAGATAACTTCGTAAAAAGCTCTTCTATTTTAGGAAGGGGGTATGACTCTGTCAAACTCACTGAATTAACAGTGGTCTTAAAATCTCCACAGATTCTGACCGTGTTATCTGACTTGAGCACCGGTACCACCGGAGCTGCCCATTTTGAAAACTGAACTGGTTCTACAACCCCAGTCTCTTGCAACCTTGTAAGCTCCTTCTCTATCTTATCCTTGAGCAAAAATGGTACTGACCGTGCCTTGCAAAATTTTGGCTGAGCATCCGGTTTTACATACAATGACACTTTAACTCCCTTCAATTTACCCAATTCCTTACTGAATAATGCAGATCGAGCCTTCAGAACATCTTCCAGTGCACTGGATGCTGTTACCTTGTTCATGCTTGGCCAATCTAGTCTGATCTTGGCCAGCCAGTCAAGCTTGGGCCATTGCCTTGAACCACCAACAAGGTTCCTTCGATCTCTTGTTCCTTGTAGCGGACGTGCACTCTCAGCTCTCCTGCTAGTCGAATCTTTTCACCAGTATATGTTAGGAGATTGGCCTTGGAAGGTCTCAGGGGCTTGCGATCCTTACCCCATAACTGCTCGTATGTGGTCTCCCCAATGACTGTCCTGGAGGCTCCAGTGTCTATCTCCATGTTCACTGGACAGTCGGCAATGAGTAATTCCGCCACCAGTGGCGCATTAGACCCACCTTTCATGGCATACAATGTATCTGAATCCTCTTCTTTGGTCGATTCTTCTGCTACTGTGTGAGTTTTGACGCTGATTACCACTTTCAGCCCGTGCTTTCTTGATTCGACATGCAGCCTCAATGTGTCCAGTCTTACCGCAATAATTACAGTCTACATTCTTGAAGCGACACTGACTGCCATAATGGTCTCCACCACAACGAAAACATAGAGTTCCCTTCCTCATCCGGCTTTGACTATAACTGGCCTTCCCTGACTGTTTGGTTGTGCTGCCTCCACTAGCTGCTGGTCTTTTACCTTGACTAGGAGGATGACTTCTGGTGCTACTTGACTGCTTCACTTGGTGCACCTTGGGAGTTTGAAGAGTTGGGCCTGAGGCTGCTCTGAGGTCCTCTGCCCCCTTGTCGGCTGTTTCCATTGACAGCCCGATCGTTACTGAACTTTCAAATGTCAGCGTCGGCTCCGCTAACAACTTCTTCTGTATGCTGAAATCTTCCACTCCACACACTAACCGGTCCCTTAACATGTCGTCCAAGACTGCTCCAAAATCACAGTATTCTGAGAGAGTCCGCAGCGCCGCCAAGTAGTCTGCTATCGATTCTCCCGCTTGACGAACCCGTGTGTGAAATTTATAGCGTTGCTCAATGGCTGACGGTCTTGGGTTGTAATGCTTCCTCATTAGCTCGACCAATTCCTCGAAGCTTTTTTCGCTTGGCTTCCTTGGAGCTGTCAGGCTCCTGATGAGGTGATAGCTCTCCACCCCTACTACTGCTAACAAAACAGCTCGTTTCTTAGCAGCCTCCGTTATTCCATTCGCTATGAAATATTGTTCTAATCTTTCTGCGTACTCAACACATGATTCTGCTCTCCCGTCGAAAGCTTTCATACGACCGTGGCTTCCCATCTCTCTCTCGCTAGTATCCCGACCTCGTCGCCACTGTTGTGTTTTAACCAGAACTGGACCCTTTCTTTAGTAATTTATTATTTTCTGGATGAACTGTGAACTGACAAAACTCAAAAGTGAACACAAAGATATACCATGGTAAAACACACACGTACACAAATTGATTAGGTGATAAGAGTAAGGCCTTGTGTATGCGTTACACTTGAGTGAATGTTAATGAGTGTTAATGGGTGTGATAATAAACACAGACGAGTGAATGTTTACTTCTGTCCATACACTACACTTATTTTCCTTTTTCTAATTACTCTTTTGCTTATATTTTTTAAATACTCCAACTTCACAAACCCTAATAACTTGGCAGTAATTGACATCCTTGGCAAAATTCTTTCAAACTGTCAAATCAGAATGTTCGATTCGCAATGAATATGTTTCACATTCACCACCTAGACAGTGAATATAGTTAATATATACAGGATTAGCAGTCAAACCAAGTTAACAAGTATTTTTTGCACCTAGATTCACATTTTTTCACCTTGAGTTATGAATGGAACGTACTTTGATGATTTGATGGACTCACTAGGACCATTATAAATTTATAGTGTGACGACCAAGGTAATGTATTGTGAACATGATGTTGCATAGAGGGACAAGAATTGCCCTCAACCATAATCCCTCTTATACTCCAATTCATTCTATAGGAGACTGTTGTGGCATGTATCTAGTATCAGGATGGCAACATAGCTTAACTCCCACCTAAACGGTTTCTAAGTGTTCCCATGATGAATACCAGACTACACTGTATATAAATTAGCTCACCTGTCATTGTCGTGAAGCTTTAATGACTTGGATTATTGAACTAGGTTTCACATTTTGGGTGTAAATCACATACCAAACAAACGCCGACTTGTACACAATAGCTCTATGGCTGTAGGAAATGCACAAAATCTATGTATTGATTAGTCAGTTCACTTATTCACCTCCTAGGAGGTGGGCATATTCACCTTGAATTGAGCAATCTGAAATCTGATTAGATGGTTTGAATGTACTATGGCACAAAAAATATTAATTAATCATTCAGAAATATGTACTTGCATAGCATACATTGCTGGCTGTGGTTATATCATATTATTGCAACTGCACAGCATTCATTCTTCATGGGTTTTAGTATAACTTATTAGTTATATTTGTGGCATCTTATCTAATTATTAAATGATAGAAAACTAATACATTGTTGTGATAATTGCAAACCAAATGAGTAGGTTACTTTATGAAAACACATTTATTAAAACCAAACAGAGCAGAATCAAATCACAAAAGGAATATGGTGAGAAAATGGCTAATGGATGACATAAGAGCAGGAATCAAGCAAAATAGACATTCTAAATAGTAACAATAAACAGTAAAATGTGAAGGAAACTGCATAATTACAGGTGTGGGTGGGGGGATGAGTTCAAACATCATATTCATCACTAATGTAGAAATCTGTACTTGTATAACATTCATTACTGGTTGTGTTGATATCCTTTGTTACTGCATAGCATTCATTACTGGTTGTGTTGATATCCTTTGTTACTGCATAGCATTCATTACTGGTTGTGTTGATATCCTTTGTTACTGCATAGCATTCATTACTGGTTGTGTTGATATCCTTTGCTACTGCATAACATTCATTACTGGTTGTGTTAATATCCTTTGCTACTGCATAGCATTCATTACTGGTTGTGTTAATATCCTTTGCTACTGCATAGCATTCATTACTGGTTGTGTTGATATCCTTTGTTACTGCATAGCATTCATTACTGGTTGTGTTGATATCCTTTGCTACTGCATAGCATTCATTACTGGTTGTGTTGATATCCTTTGCTACTGCATAGCATTCATTACTGGTTGTGTTGATATCCTTTGCTACTGCATAGCATTCATTACTGGTTGTGTTAATATCCTTTGCTACTGCATAACATTCATTACTGGTTGTGTTAATATCCTTTGCTACTGCATAGCATTCATTACTGGTTGTGTTGATATCCTTTGCTACTGCATAGCATTCATTACTGGTTGTGTTAATATCCTTTGCTACTGCATAGCATTCATTACTGGTTGTGTTGATATCCTTTGTTACTGCATAGCATTCATTACTGGTTGTGTTGATATCCTTTGCTACTGCATAGCATTCATTACTGGTTGTGTTGATATCCTTTGTTACTCCATAGCATTCATTACTGGTTGTGTTGATATCCTTTGCTACTGCATAGCACTCATTACTGGTTGTGTTGATATCCTTATTGGTGGCGACAATTGAGTCGTACAACTCATTTGTTTCATTTGTGGCATCTTGTCTGAAATATTATTAAATAAAAAATTATGTAATAATTTGCTAAGTAGGTAATACATTCTTAGCTTATGAAAAATATTGACTAAGAACAGACATTCTCTGGCTAATGTTATTGAGATCAGCATTACAGAAATAAATTGGGAAAATTTTGATACAATTGTATGAATAACTTATTATCAATGCCTTTGTGTTAGTACCTTATCGAGCTAAACACCAAAGCTGTAAATTTTCTTAGCAGTAGAAATAATTTCAAGGCAAGAACAACAATAACAACAACAGCACACATCATTGAAGTTATTTTAAATCTAAAGATTGCTCAAAATACTACTGCAACTCCTGTTTTATTATGTATAATGCTCTCTTGGAGCAGAGATAGTTTAAAAATCCACCATAGCGCATTACTGTTCTTTCTTTTAACTACACCATATAAAAATAAAGTAATATGGGATATTTCTCTTATCTAAAAGATTTTTGATTTTTCACATTTTTTTCCTTTTTTTTCCCCTTTCATCTAGTTTTTTTTGCTAATTATTATTGTTATACTTATAAGAGCTCTACTATATTCTACATGGACTAGCTATACATAAGTTACAACTGTTTTCTTACTTTCTTTTCATTTGAATTGTACCACTTCTTCCACTATAGTTACAGTATGCACAGCACCCAATCACAATGGCCACTGTTAAGATGAACAAGAATCCGCCAGCACCAGTACAGATTGCTATTAGTAGTGTCCTTGATTTAACTATGTTACTCGACTCTCCATTGGTTGTCGAGAGTAAGACACACTCTGTAGAAGAGCCTCCACTGGCCAGTACACAGGAGTCATCCACACTGTAGAGGGCATTTCTAACTCTCAGAAGTGGTCTAGATTGAATCCAACTATCTAGTGCGCAGAATGCAGTCTCGGTTGATTGCGGGCTCCCAGTACTGATTAAGCCTGTGAAAAGAAAAGCTCTTGGGATGGCTTTGCTACAGCTGGGAGTCACATAGATTGAGATACTGCCAATCATTGCCAAGCAGCTCATGCATACAGTGCTGATGACATTAAGCAACTCATTTTGGATGTCTCCAGCTATGACTTGTGTGTTCTGACTATTGATCAAATTGTCACAATCTGCTTCTAGTACACGAAGTTGAAACTGCATGCTGGCTGAAGTTACGGCACATTCGGGTGTAGGATGGTCACTAGTGACAGGATTGGAATTCAGCATGAGGGTAACTGTTTCCACATGTGATCTGCCACTCCCATCTTGCGCACGAACTATACAAGAGTAGTTTCCAACATTTTCTTCAGCAAACTGAGAGATAGCAAGTCTTGCAGACACAAATGGGACTTGTTCTGTATTGGACATTGTCTCTGTCAGCATTTCTCCTGCTACAACCCATTCTATTTGAGGTGGAGGCCAACTAAATCCAGAGCAAGTGAGAACATATCCAGTGTATCCACTGGGAACAGAAAATGAAGATGTAGAAGTAGTTTGTACTGGTAGAATCGCAAATATAGATGTCACAACTGGAGGATCTACAACAACAATAAGTAAAGAATTCATTAAAAAGATCTCATCCAGTTTTATTTTATTGATTACCTACAACTAAAAAATTAATTTTTACTGCATTAGTTCCAACATTATTCTGACTGGTGCAGATATACTCTCCAGAATCTGTATAATATAACAAGTTTCGGTTCCACTCCAACAAAAGCTCTGAATTTGATTTTCGTGCAGCAACTCCCATAGGAAGTCCTCCTGGTCTAGACCAGGTAACTGTAGGATTAGGGAATCCTTCACTGAGACAGGAGAAAATAACTCTTGGATCTCCATCTTGTCTGGTTAGGTTTAAACCTTGAGTTGATGATGCCATGGTTATTAAATCTCTGACTTCTATGGTGGGAGAAACTTGAAAGAAAATACAGATTGAAAATAATTTAAAGTACAAAAGTATCAGAAAAATTATTTACTTACAGTTCACATGTAACATAGCAGTGCTTCTAGCAACTCCTCCATATTGTCCAAATACTTCACAGACATAACTGCCAGCATTGCTGGTAGTCACAGAGGGCAGGACCAGCTGTTCTGTGCTAGTCTGAACAACTCCATTTCTAGTCCATCTCTGTGTAGTTAGTATGCCACCAGCTGAACAGTTAAACTGGACATTGTCTCCCTCATCTGCTATCAGTGCTGCAGGATTCACGGAGGAAGTGGGAGGGTCTGGAAATTTCAAGGAAGAAAGTTTTATAAGTAATTTCTTAATGTAATTATATAGCATTATATTAAGTTGAAATGATCTATTTTTTATACAAGAGAGTTTGTTATGGAATAAGACCAGAGTAGTTAGAATGGCAGACCAGGAAGGGAATATTAAAAGGTTAGGGGGAAAATGTTAAATTGTTTTAAGAGTCTCAGTAAATAAATTTCTATTTTGTGACATTTTAAAAAATATTTTTATATTTGGCACCCAACAATATTATTTAAAATTATGATGGCCACTTAAAATTGTTTCTATCAGATATAGCTAGCTGCTGTAATTGTGAGATTGTCAGAATTTCAAAGAATGCAATAGCTGGCATATACATACCTGGAAAAGCTATTTGAACTGCATCACTCTGAGTAGATCCTACATTAGATATCGTCACCGTGTATGTGCCACGGATGTCATTGTTGACATTGTGGATGATTAGGGTTTGTGAAGTTGAAGTAGTTACTGTGGTATAGTGTGAATTTGTACTGGGATCAATTTGTTGACCATTGAACATCCATGTAATTACTGGTGCATTGTCACTGCCTACAAATTCAGCTGTGATGTTGGTGTCAGCTCCCAGTGGTGTGTAGATGATTGGCGAAGAAATATATATGGCCAATGCTGCAAACAGTATTACAATTATTGAAATGCCTCTTTTATATTAGAAGTTAAACTTACATCCTGCAAGTAGTATGGATTCAGTTATTTGTCCATTTCCAGTATTGGTACTGCAGGTATATTCACTCTGATTGCTGGTTCCAAAGTTTACAATAACCAGTTGTTGAGTGTTGGAAGCATTGTCCCTTCTCTGATAGACATTCTCACTGGTGGTAAGTCCTGTCACTAATGGGATGACTGGCCCACTTGTTGAGGTCCACATTAGAGTACCAGTCCCTCTACAAGTGACAATAACTGAGCTGCCATCAGGAATAGAGATAAGACTGGACTCGGGAATAGCAGTGGCCACTGAATTAACAGTAGCAGTGAGCTGGAGTCTCGCTGCAAAGATCAATAAATGAATAATATGGAATTCATAATGTTATAATCCCTGTTATTATTAACCAATTATTAAATCATAAACTGGGTGTATATTGATGTTTTCAACGGCATACTTCTAGAACTTACGCATGATCTGAAGTTGTGCATCTTCAGACTCTACATCCTCAGTAAATACAGAACTGCTGGCTGAACAGCTGTATCTGCCAGCATCAGTCACAAACACACCAGTTAAAGTGTATCTGCTCTCTACCTACAATATTTAAGTAGTTTTAAAAGGTATGAAAGAACTAATAGTGATGTAATATTACTGTATATATTCCTGTAGTGTCATTTCTTGATTCAAACAACTGTGTACCACTCCGTGGTATGTCAGGTACAGTGTTGCCATCTTTCTGCCAGCTAATGACTGGTTTAGGGGAACCAGTATAGACGCAGGTCAATGTGACATCTTCATGCTCCAGAATTAACATATCCATAGGACTAGACTCCACTGTGGGTTGCACTACAAGATACAAAAATGACATTAGTCTCTAAGGTGACTTTTATTGCAAACTGGGTTGGTGTAAGTAGACTTACTTACCTTGAATGTTTAGAGCAATTGTAGTAGAAACATTTAAAAAATTGCTTCCATGGATACGTTTGTTGATAGATATAGAGTACATGCCAGTATCTTCTACTTCAGTATTAGTAATTCTCAATGCAGTGCTGGAGTCTACTAGAGTGTGTCTTGAAGATGATAAAATCACTCTTGATTAAGGATCTATCCAAACTATATCACTTGCTACTATATTAGTTAGTGTTGAAGAAAAATAGATTCTCAGTAATGCTGATAATCCTCTCTTAACGGAAACTGTTGCCTCAGCTGAAGTTATGGCCAAGGATGCTGGAAATGAAATGAATTACATAATGGTTATAATTAGACTAGAACTAATGTAAATATTAAATGAAATTTTTTAGGATTACCGAGTGAGGCAATAACAACAATTGTGCAAAATATTTTGAGTACTTGCACCAAGCACTGCGGTAAAAGAAGGCTTGACATTATCAGAAGAACTAATGCTGCAAAAAGAAATGGTTGCAAGCAAGCCAGCACAGCTAACGTATTCGAACATATCATCCGACTTAGATCTGGAATAAGAAATAAATCATTAAAAAAGATGAAAAGAAGTTGAGAATTAAACCATATCTATGCATGAACATATACATATTATAATCTGAGTGTGTTTGCTTTGTTTCACAACTATTCGACTTCACCGTCATAATAAACTCCTTTTTATGATGAATTAACAAAAGAATTGATCACTCATTGACCCTACAAATGCTTATATATATTTTTGTTTACAAATTCTAAAGTACAATCTTACATCCTGTAGCATTGATTGATACAGAGTCCCCAGTGACTGTGTCCACACACATGTATATTCCTTCATCTGAAAGTTGAGCATTTGTCAAATCTAGACGTAATCCAGTGCTCCTTGCTGCTACATTAAATCTTGTCTCTGCATTATCTTTCCTCCACACTAAATTATTCACATTATTCTGTGTTCCATTACAGTCTAGAAATTGACCAACTGGATTCCCTCCAAGTCCCAGTGCCACCACTCCTTGCACTCGTACTACTATAACTTCATCTTGCACACGGCCACGGTACAGAGACAAGGCCGCTGCAGGGTACACACACACACGTATGCATTACTTATTTTGAACTCCATAATAACTATTGTTGAATCAAAGATACTTGAAAATCATCCCCCCCCCAAAAAAAAAAACAAAAAAACAAAAAAAAAACTATACTTATAGCATTATGTTTTACCTCTGCATGGGATTTGTAGTACTTACTTAATTCATAGATCTTTATTAGTAATATTCATTGCACACACACACCACACGATATCATGTGATAAACATGACTGTGTATTGGTGCACTGTGGTTTTAATAGCAGTTCAGATGAATATTGAGTAGAATTCCCTGAAGGTCACAATGTCACAAATTTAAATCACTTAACATAATTAAACACTCCAGAAGTGATAAGGAGCCAATTAAAAAGCAGATCCATGATTGCTTCAGTAATCCAAGTACATATATCTATGTTACTATGGGAACAACATGTACTTGATATTAGCTAATAAGCTAAAGGTAATTCCCATAGCAATGAATTAACCATCATAGTTATTATGGGCTTGTTTAGTATAGAGTCTGGCCACACCTGTGGATTGCTATGGAACAGCCTAAATAACCATAAAATGTTATGTTTACGTTTCCTTGGTGATAGATGGGCCCAAAGAATATAATGCACAAAGTGCCAGAGGTCGACTGTAAGTAGGAGTATTTGGAATAATGTTAAGTGTAAGTGGGTGTGGCATAGCTAAAGGTAATATACCTGCCAAAGCAATCAATGTTATTTCTACTATAGCAAAACAACAACAACAAAAAACAAAAACAAACAAACAACTAAACAAGCATGATTGTATTTGAAGTATGCTGTTTATTGCTTTTCATATTCTAATCTATAAATCTGACAACACCATACACGCACATTACTACAATAGCCCAATTCAGTAATTCACAAGTAGATTTTTATACAGTTTCTCAGTGATCCGTATCGTAAATATTGTTATTGATCCATCATCATACCAAACACGGAATAGCTTACATTCCAGCCCTCATCACTTCACCCCATGTGCAATACATCTCCATAGCACACTGTTATCCTGTTAAACAACAGGATACCAAAGTGACCTTTGTTCTGCAAATAGAGCTGGAGCTTTTTATTTTTATTATTACCATTATTATTGTTATTATTATTAATATACACTGTAATATCAGTTTAACCACAAAGTTTTGACTGAGTGTTTGGATATATACTATGAATCGACTGCATATAGTAATCTGAGGCTTTGAGCCATACCATCCAAGCATAGGCTAAAAATTCTGAAATGTTGCCACTTTTCCACAATATTGTTTATAACCTACAGCAATGATTAAAACCTAAAGAAACAACAATTTTGTGACAGTAATGCCTAGAGCATAGCAACAAGCATCTAATTTACTCAATTTCTTTATTCGGCTAGTCATGTAACACAATCAGATTGCTCCACATGACTAGCTACGTTCTAAATATTGTATTCAAGCATCACTGGTGCATGAATACTCAGTGAAATTTATGAATAAACTGAGATATAGTCAAGCCTTATGTACTGTGAGTACTGCAGTCAATACTTTCTGAGGCAGCACTATAGTCAAAGGTAGAAGCAAGCCTCACCTTACACGCTATCTCTACACATCACTCACCTATTCACTACATCTTCCTACATTCTTACACTCCATTCACATGCCTTTACTTTGTGGAACAGTTTTGTACATTACTTCTTTTTACCATACAGCTATGTATTTTTTCCACCCTCATGCTCATCTTTCCCTCAGCCTTCTATTTAAACCAAAACTTCTCATCATTTCACTCTCTCTTTTCTCTTTTGTTTTCTACTTTAATAATATATCTAGTAGGACATAAACAAAAAATAAGCTATTCTTGTGCATAGCTGCCCTAACATCCCAGCAACAGAGGCAATCCATTTTTTACTAGAAATACACCACAACATCACAGCTACTTATTGTTGAGCAGAGTCATTTTTTCGTTACAATGAACTAACCTGATGCCAGTGATGACACTACTGCAAGTAAAGCTAATACTTCTCTTCCCGCCATCTTCCAGCACGTTCACAATCCAGTTGATTGTAATTTGAATTCTGGCAGTAGAAGCTAACACACAAACAAAATTAAGTATTCTCATAGGGCAAAAAACTGAATTTCCTGCTATAGTATTTGTGGTTGAAATGTGGTGGTAATGTCATATGCATTGCTCATTTCATGATTGAAGTAAATATGATATGCATGATAGAATTACAGCTACAGGATAGAGCTAAATCCCAGGTGCATGACATTGTATGATCATGTGGCATTCGGTGTAGAATAATAGGTACATGCTATTTAAGAATCATGTGGCATTATGTGTAGAATTATAGGTACATGATATTTTAGAATCATATGGCATTTTGTGTCAAGTTTCAGGAGCACAATATTATAGAATAATGTGGAATTTTAGATACTAGATTTCGGTTGTATTTTTACTAAGCATTTCAGGTAGTTGTCAGATAAAATAAATTTAATAAAATTAATGAACAAAATAGTTTATGAGGTAAAGTACAAAATTAATTCATAGCCCAACTGGGCAAGTCTGATGGAGCAGACCTCTCAGACACTAAGCCACCTGACTATTTGAAGAGACCTCACTCAAAATTCTAGTTTTTGTTTGCCTCTTGGCTTGGGAGGACTTTGCTTGCTGGAATTGATCATCAAGGTCCACAAAGAACTTCTCCACAAGTGAAGACCTCCACAGAAGTGGCTTTACATATAGTTCGTCGTCTTCTCCACTTTCAGGTAAACTTGCTTCTGGAAGGGTTCACTTCACAGTCCACTGCATGGAGTAGGCAGCAAGGAATTGAAAGTACTATATAAACTTGGGCCATAGCAAACTAATTGATTTAGCTAACGAGTTTGCGTGGGCGGATACGTAGGTGGTGTGCCAGCACCCTTAAGCCCTAGAATTTCAGTTTCACTGTAAAGTTTTGACTAGGTGTTTGCCGACATCAGTGACATAACAAAGTAATCTGAAGCTTTGAGCTGTACCATCTGACCATAACTAGGACTCTCCTTACGGCTAAACATTCTGAAATGTTACCGATTTTTCACAATATTCAGTTATAACCTATGGCATTGCTAAAACCTACAATTTTGTGACAGTAATGCCTAGAGTGTAGCAACTAGCATTCAATTTACTTGATTTCTTTATGCTAGAGCATGAATCTACTTGAATAAATTCACTAACAAACCAATAAGATTGCTCCATTTAACTAGCTACATTCTAAGTATCGTAATTAAACATCCCTGGTGTATGAATATATGAATAAACTGAAATAAATCTTATGTACTGTGGGTATTGCAGTTAATACTTGCTGAGGCAGCACTATAGTCAAAGGCAGAAGCAAGCCTCACCGTACACGCTATCTCTACCCATCTCTCATCTATTCACTACATCTTCCTACATTCTTACACTCCATTCACACGCCTTTACTTTGTGGAACAGTTTTGCACATGTCATGTAAATACTTCTTTTTACCATATAGCTTAGCATTTTTTCCATCCTCATGCTTATTTTTCCCTCAGCCTTCTATTTAAGCCAAAACTTCTCGTCATTTCACTCCCTCTTTTCTCTTTGTATTCTACTTTAACAATAATACAAACAGATATTCTTGCGCATAGCTGCCCTTACATCCCAGTAACTGAGGCAATCCATTTTTTACTAGAAATACACAACGACAACATCACAGCTACATATTGTTGAGCGGAGTCATTCTTTATTACAATGAACTAACCTGATGCCAGTGATGACACTACTGCAAGTAAAGCTAATACTTCTCTTCCCGCCATCTTCCAACACGTTCACAATCCAGTTGACTGTAATTTGAATTCTGGCAGTAGAAGCCCACACACAAACAAAATAAATATTCTTTTTGAATATCGATTCACAAGCCATAAAACCGGGTCTGAATTGCAACACACTTAGAGTATTAGCTGGCTAAGTACTCTGTGATTGGACTCTTTCCATGCCTAATCCAATATAAATTGAAACTGATTATGCAATAGATAAGCAGGAATTAAGTGTGTTAGCTGATCCGTCAATTTGTTTGTTGACATTGTAGTTTTCTTTGTTGTTTAAACTTGATATATAATATTTTCCAAGAGTATTAGTATTTTAATGTTAAGCCACTTTTGTATTGTATCAAACACTATATACAAGCAGCATGATTGACCAATTAAACTTAACTTCCCCTTGTTTACTACTCAAAACTTCGTTTATTCAGCATTACCTTAATATGGCTTGTTTATTGAAGTGCAAGGAAATAGAGGCAGGATATATTACTTTATTTTCAGTTCCCGTTTATGAGTTTCTTCTTCTCAATCATGTCTCAGCCTACATATAATGTATACTTTTTTCAAAGTTTAGTCACGGAAGTAACATAGCTACTTAGACCTCTATTTTAAGCAATTTTAAAAGTTGTCTATTGATTTGTCTCTGAATTCTGTTAAAGAAATATGATATGTGTATACTTACACTTGAGTCCCAATAATTTATGATATTTACTGGAGTCACGCACAAGTAGGACTTATTAATATTATCTACAGTACCAATCATTTATTTGCTATAATTCTTTAGGCTACCAGCATTCTAATGTTTTTTTAAACTTTATCAAGAGTTGTTTCACAGTCCCACCCATAGCTGCACGATTTGGTATAACTCACAGTACTAGGATAGTGTGTCTTTCACTTTCAAATGTGATTTTGCAGTCCTGCCAGACTAAAATGGTGTCTTTTAATTCTCATCAAGAGCCTCCCAGTAGCTGCGTTGTTACTTAGTGTGCTCACTTCTTTTCTTCACTTATGTTAGCTATTCTTCTGGTTCTTAGGCACAAACACCTCACCGTTCCTCTCTTATGTGAATTAGAAGTGAAACTTATAGTTACATTGAAGGTATTTGTCTGTGTGTGTAGGCTTTCTGTAAACAGTAAAACTAAACATACCTCTCGTAAATGGTCTAGAAATAGTATTCATAATTCTGCAGATAAAAATTAATTTTTTGTATGTAGAGTGTTGGAACTTATGTTTTTAACTATTGACGAATGGCTAACAACTATGAATACATGTAGCTGCACTGATAAGGGATAATATTCCCAACACTATATTAACTTGTGGGCTTGTAAGTCAGTATTTTTAACAATAATGTTTACAATATTGGCCATAAGTCAAGTGCTCTGAAGAGCAGTCTTGTTCTTCACATGACCTAGGGTCTCCTCCAGGTTAACTTATGGTAGTGATCAATTGACAGTGCAGGGTCTCAACTATCACTCTCACTATCAGTTTTAGAAGTCTTACCACTATTGGATGTTCCTGCACAGCAGGCTTCTGCTGGTATTATGCTGTCACCAAAGACACGGCTAAATGCTGCTTCTCTCCCACCATCACAAAGGAGATAGGATTTGATTGCTTAAAAGAAGTATGGAACAAAAAGTTCAAGCACACAACTGACCAAAAACAAATTATATAATGACAGTTCAACAACAATGTTAATCACATCCTACACTAATCTACAAGCATTTGATGCACTAATTAACTGTTACCCATTGTCTTTCTGGAGTTTAAGTCTTGGTTCCCTGTCACTTCTTTTGTTCTTCCCATCACATATCCTGTGGGTATGGTTAGGAAGTGGGGGGTGGGGTTGGTTGGTGGTGCCACATGAATTTGGGAACCCGGGACCAAACAGAAGAGTTGATAGATGCTGCCACCAGAGAGACACCATGCAGACCTTAGTTGGGGCCCACTTTTACTAACTTGAATGATCGTCAGGAATAAAGATGCTATTACTGTCAGATAAGCATGAGGGTGAATCTGCGTGGGTTGGAGCCTGCCATTGTATGTAATAACTCGCCACACCCACCACATTACAAAACAGAAATTGAATTTAGTGTGCAGGCCTAAGTACAAGAAATAATGAATGACTACGTGTGTATGAAATTAAAATGTAAAGTGTTCATTTTTTCTGTGAAGAAATGGGTGGACCCACAATGATGTATTCTTGAATCATATTTTAAAGTAATTGACTACTCAAGAATAAATCTCCTTAAGTTTCAGAGTCAGATGATCTAAACGATGTCTATTGGAGTAGTTTTTCATTACTTAAAATATTTACAATATTAACCTTCATCATAAGCTAAACCCTCATTAGTCTAAATATCCTCCACTCAAACAAATTCATTTTGTCTTTGATAACCTTGTTGAAGAGTGATATCACTTATATCACAGTGAAGTTGCTAAGTAACTATGAATAAATGTGTATATGTATCATAATAATATCTCAGTTTAAAAAATAAAGTAGGATTAAAACACAAAATACATTAGCTAGTGAAATGATGCACAAAGAGAATATTGTAAAACAGTATGAACAAGCTAAAGTATAAAAAAAAAAAGGAGAAAGCACCGACAGAAGCAAAAACACATTAAAAGTTATTACTTACAAAGGAAGAGTTAGTATGAAGCAGAAATGATGCAAAGATTTTTAAGAAGTAATGTTTTCTTCATTTTTTTTTTGGTTGGGAGGTGGGAGGGGGGGGTGGGAAATTGGGAGGGGACAGAAGGAGAGAAGAGCCAAGTGAAAGTATTCTGACTAGCAAACAATACCCTTTTTATGAGTAGAACAAAATTTAATGAAGCTATCCAACATGTGGACACTGTTATAACACAGGGTTTCTTCAAATAGACACAAACACAAAGTCATATACATGCCTATGTGCTTCCTGTGGTACATATGTGAACATTGACTGTGGGTGACAGGTGAGTATAGGTATGCATAATTAATGGAATAAGAAGGTTCATAGCCAGGGTATGGGAAAATGACTGTAAATTAACGAGTTTATAGGGCATGAGCTACTGGATTAACCTTATAGCATGTGTTTACATTCTGGCATTTAAGCATTCCTGTTATAATAATGTTAAAAAAATAATTCATAATATTATTAATTTGTTAATAAGATTTGTAGAATTAGCTTACAACAAGCAAACTGTATTGTTTTTGAAGTTGAATAAGTATTATAGCAGTTAATGACTTCTTCTGTCTGTGTGTAGGAGGAAGGAGAGGTCAGGAGCTTTATCTACCCTTTAAACTCCTCCTTAATTGATTGTCTCCTACTTGCATTAGCATTTCATGTGACATTCTAACAATGGTTTCATTGGCCATCTAAGACTGTTATGGTCTGATACAAGTTGACAGAACAGTAGCTCTTACACCAGACTTTGTCACGTTAGCAGCTATGCAGTTTTAGTAAAGAGTCTGGCTAGTGATGAACGAGACTGTGAGTTAGTATTTTAATTTAGATTCATGCTCATGACTGATAAAAGTAATTTGTTTTCTTATTTAAATGCAGCTAACTATATATTAGCACTAAACACAGCTGAAATTAGAGGTGATGTGATCTTTCTGATTATGGTGATGCAATCATTAGTTGGAGGATGAAGTTGATGTTGAATTAGGTGATGGTTATTGAAAACACATGCAAACTGAAATCAAAACAATTTTTTGTGGCAAAAGTGACATTCTTTAGTTGAAAATTTCACTTTAGTGAGTTAGTTCAAACTGATTGTTGCAGTTTTTTTAGCTATTTTTGTGTGTGATTAGGCCTTAACAAATTTTTCTTTTTCTTCCTAATTTGCTAATTTTATGCTCAAATAAAGTTACCTATTTTTGCTTTTCTAATTAATCTTTTGCTTAAATACTCCAACTTCACAAACTCTAATATCCTTGGCAGTTATGATAAAATTCTTTTTGAAGCTGTCAAATCAGAATGTTCAATTCGCAATGAATATTTTTTACATCCACCTCCTAGGGAGTAATGAAGATAACAAGAAGCACCCTGAATTGGAATCACTCAAAAGCCTCTGAAGTCTCTAAGGGTTTGCACTTTATACTTGCCTATTTAATACATTTTCCTTTGGTTGTACGTAGCTAATACATTACTAACTAAATGCATAACTTCTATATGAATGCAATGTATATGAGAAATACATACAACATAGATATTGATACATGAGTGGGCCATTGAGTGTGTGATAGGTAAGCCTTTTGTCTTTGAGAACTCAATTCATTCATAACCCATTTCATTATTTTATCGGAATTCTTTATTTAACCTCATTATCACTGACTGGGAGAGGCGACTGAGAGGCGGATGGTTGACGCCAATTTAACAAGATTCTGAAAAGTTTGAATTGTTTGTGGATATTTATCAAAAGCTAAAATGAAGAAAATGTAAATGGATTGGTTATAGAACTTAAATATGAAATTACCTCAAGAAATGTAAATTAGGGTCAATGTTGCTAATTATGTTTTAGTCATTTAAATGTGGTCTACTTCTGCACAGAGTTTTAAATATTCTAACGTTCCAAAAAGAAGTACTATTAAAAATTAGCTGCACATGTACTATTATACTATATTGCAGTCCATGCACTGCACAACAATGTGTCAGCAAACAAAATGTGAAACCTTGTTCAATGCCCCAGGTTATTAAAGCTTCTCGACAATGGCAGGTGAGCTAATTAGTAGTCTGGGTATTTGTCATGGGAACACAACAACTGTTTAGGTTGGGGTTGAGCTGTGTTGCCATCCTGATACTAGATACATGCCACAACAGTTGCTGAGTTGGAATATAAGAAGGATTATGGTTGAGGGCTTTTCTTGTCTCTCTATGCAACATCTTGGTGATAATACGTTACTTTCATCACACAATAATTTGTAGTGGCCATGGTGCATTCATTGAATGGTCAAAGTACATTCCATTCCTAACTTTTGGCCTCCTGTTAGCTTCTGCTCTTACCAATTCAAGGTAGAAAAAAATGGGTATCTAGGTGAAAAAAATACTTGTTTTGACTGCTAATCCAATATAACGATGTATTTTATAATCGATAGTATTATTAAAGTGAGTAGAAAGAAACCACAAAATGAATATGGTAAGAAAATTACTTGGACATACAAACAAAGAGAATAGAATAGAAATACAGAAACAAATCCATTAAAAGAATAAGTAAAATATTAATTATCAAGTTCTGACCCTTCATAATAACTAGATTGAAACTTTCTCACTCACAGGGGTCTGTGGAAAAGCAAGAAAAATGTAAAAAAATGCTTAGTTGTCGTCGGGGAATCGAACCCAGGAACCCTGGTTTTTTAGCCATTAGTATAAAGGTAAAATGTGAGGGTCTTGGAAGTCGAGGGTTGCCGTAGCTCAGTGGTTAGAGCGCTGGTGGCCAAAACCAGGGTTCCTGGGTTCGATTCCCTAGTGACAACTAAGATTTTTCACAGTTTTCCTTTGCTTTTCCCCAGACACCTGTTAGTGATAGTTTCATTCTAATAAAATAGTAATATTGATCTTAAGGTAATAAAAATGGAGTAAACCATACAATTTCAGGAGGGTAGGTGGGAGGGACAAGTATATACATAATATTCATTACATACAGAAGTATGTACTTGCACAGCAAATATTTATGGCTGTTGTAATAATCATATTGCGAATACATAGCATTGATTAATTGGTTTTAGTTCAAATTATTAATTTCATGTGGCACCTTATCTAATCATTATATAAAAAAAATTAAATATTATGTCCGATATAATTTAATACAAACCAAATAAGTAGGTATTACATTCTTAAATTTATGAGAACATATCTATTAAAACATAACAGAAATAAATCACATAAGGAATATAGTGAGAAATTACTAATAATACTAGTGGATGACTAAAAATCTGGAGTCAATAACAACCAAATAAAATACACAGTAAAATATGAAGGAAATTGCATAATTACAGGTGTGGCCATATGAGAGAAGTTCAAACATCATATTCATCACTCATACAGAAATCTGTACTTGTATAGCATTCATTGGTTGTGTCGATATCTTTTGCTACTCCATAGCATTCATTACTGGTTGTGTTGATATCCTTTGCTACTCCATAGCATTCATTACTGGTTATGTTGATATCCTTTGCTACTCCATAGCATTCATTACTGGTTGTGTTGATATCTTTTGTTACTGCATAGCATTCATTACTGGTTGTGTTGATATCCTTTGCTACTCCATAGCATTCATTACTGGTTGTGTTGATATCCTTATTGGTGGCAACAATTGATTCGTACAACTCATTAGTTTCATTTGTGGCATCTTGTCTAAAATATTAAATTAAAAATTACATAATAATTTGCTAAGTACGTAATACATTCTCATAATAATAATAATAATAATCATAATAATAATAATAATAGTAATAATAATAACAATCATAATAATAATAAGAATAATAAGAATAATAATAAGAATAATAATAAGAATAATATATTGATTCAGTCATTCTCGCCTGAATCAATATTATTATTAGATACTGAGCAAGAGAAATGTTTGATTCGTACTATTCCGTACATAGCAGGATTGAGTGAGAGCATTCAGAGAGTGTGTAGAGACTTTGACATCAAAACATCATTTAAGTCGGGTAAGACGCTAAGATCACATCTTACTAAAGTCAAAGATACTATACCTATTACCACAGAGTCATCCTTAGTGTAACAGTATACCCTGCAATTGTGGTAAAGTATACATAAGTGAAACAACTAGAAGGCTTGAGCAGAGAGTACAAGAACATCTGGATGCTTGTAAGAGAGGTGATGAGAAGGTTTCAGCCATTGCTGAATATGCTTGGCAGCAGCATCACCCATTAAATGGGAAGAGGTAAGAGTTGTAGACAGAGCCAGTAACAATCGTGAGTTGAAGATCAACGAAGCTCTATATGTACACATGACACCTGACAACAAGAAGTTTAATAGAGACATAGGTTTAGAGCTTCCAGGATACTGGCTGTCCATGCTACATGCAAATCACCCTCCAAAATATAATAAACAGTAAGCCCTCCAGAAATTTTGCTGTTTACTTTGTGTTATTATATCACCACGGAGAGTTCGACCTCAGTTGACCCCTGGAGAGGACTTTGGCAAGAAGTCGAAACGTCGGGTTAAGTTATAATTAAAATTATTGGCTGTTAAAAAGAGAAAAATTTCCTATAATAATAATAATAATAATAATAATATTATTATTATTATTATTATTATTATTATTACATACTAGAAAGTACCCCGCTACACCAAAAAATCTTGTTTCTGGTTGACACCAAAAAGGTGTTCTGATGTCACACAATTGGTGGTCTGTTGAGTATGAGAATGCAGCAAGAGGTACTACTCAAAAGTATAAAGGTAAAATGTGAAGGTCTTGGAAGTTGTAAGTTGTCGTAGCTCAGTGATTACAGCACTGGTGGCTAAAACCAGGGTTACTAGGTTCGATTCCCCGGCGACAACTAAGATTTTTCACATTTTTCCTTTGTTTTTCCCCAGGCCTCTTTAAGTGAGAAAGTTTCTATCTAGTTTTTATGAAGGGGTCAGAACTTTGCTAATTATTGCTGTCATGCTGATAAGAGCTCTATATCTATATTCTAAATGGACTAGCTATACATAAGTTACAACTATTTGCTTACTTTCTTTTCATTTGAATTGTACCACTTCTTCCACTATAGATATAGTATGCACAGCACCCAATCACAATGGCCACTGTTAAGATGAACAAGAATCCGCCAGCACCAGTACAGATTGCTATTAGTAGTGTCCTTGATTTAACTATGTTACTCAACCCTCCAGTGGTTGTCGAGAGTAAGACACACTCTGTAGAAGAACCTCCACTGGCCAGTGCACAGGAGTCATCCACACTGTAGAGGGCATTGCTAACTCTCAGCAGTGGTCTAGATTGAATCCAGCTATCTAGTGCGCAGAATGCAGTCTCGGTTGATTGCGGGCTCCCAGTACTGATTAAGCCTGTGAAAAGAAAAGCTCTTGGTATGGCTTTGCTACAGCTAGGAGTCACTGAGATTGAGATACTGCCAATCATTGCCAAGCAGCTCATGCATTCAGTGCTGATGACATTAAGCAACTCATTTTGGATGTCTCCAGCTATGACTTGAGTGTTCTGACTATTGATCAAATTGTCACAATCTGCTTCTAGTACACGAAGTTGAAACTGCATGTTGGCTGAAGTTACGGCACATTCGGGTGTAGGACGGTCACTAGTGACAGGATTGGAATTCAGTGTGAGGGTAACTGTTTCCACATGTGATTTGCCACTCCCATCTTGTGCACAAACTATACAAGAGTAGTTTCCAACATTTTCTTCAGCAAACTGAAAGATAGCAAGTCTTGCAGACACAAATGGAACTTGTTCTGAATTTGATGTTGTCTCTGTTGGCATTTCTCCTGCTACAACCCATTCTATTTGAGGTGGAGGCCAACCAAATCCAGAGCAAGTGAGAACATTTCCAGTGTATCCGCTGGGAACAGAAAATGAAGATGTAGAAGTAGTTTGTACTGGAAAAATTCCAAATATAGAAGCCACAACTGGAGGATCTACAAAATATAATCATTATTAAAAAAATTGCATTTAGTCCAGTATTTATAAATTACGTTCTACTAATAAGATAATCATTGATGTATTTTTTCCAACATTATTCCAACTGGTGCAAATATACTCTCCAGAATCTGTATATAGCAAATATCGGTTCCACTCCAATAAAAGCTCTGAATTTGATTTTCGTGAAGCAATTCCCAAAGGAAGTCCTCCAGCTCTAGACCAGGTAACTGTAGGATTAGGGAATCCTTCACTGATACAGGAGAAAATAACTCTTGGATCTCCATCTTGTCTAGTTAAGTTTAAACCACCTTGAGTTGATGATGCCATGGTTATTAAATCTCTAACTTCTATGATGGGAGAAACTTGAAACAAAATACAGATTGAAAATAATTTGAAGTACAAGATTTACTTACAGTTCACATGTAACATAGCAGTGCTTCTAGCTACTCCTCCATATTGTCCAAATACTTCACAGACATAACTGCCAGCATTGCTGGTAGTTACAGACTGCAGGACTAGTTGTTTTGTGCTAGTCAGAAAAACTCCATTTCTAGTCCATCTCTGTGTAGTTAGTGTGCCACCAGCTGAACAGTTAAACTGGACATTGTCTCCCTCATCTACTATCAGTACTGCAGGATCCACAAAGGAAGTGGGAGGGTCTAAAATTCCAGGGAGAAGTAATTGCTTATGTAATTATAGCATTTACATGTATTAAGTTGAAATGATTTATGTTTTATACAAGAGAGTTTGTTGGAGTAAGATCAGAGTAGTTAGAATGGCAGACCAGGAATTAAAAGGTTAGGTGAAAATGTTAAATTATTTTAAGACTCTCAGTAAAAAAATTCCTATTTTGTAACATTTTTAGAAGATATTTCGATGCTTGGGACCCAACAGTATTAATAAACTCAATGACAACCCCTTAAAATTGCTTTAATTAGAAGATAGTGAGCTGCTGTAATTGTGAGATTGTCAGAAGTTTCAAGGAATACAGTAGATGGCAAGGTAAAAAATATACATATGTACCTGGAAAACCTATTTGAACTGCATCACTCTGAGTAGATCCTCCATTAGATATCGTCACCGTGTATGTGCCAATGATGTCATTATTGACATTGTGGATGATTAGGGTTTGTATAGTTGAAGTAGTTATTGTGGCATAGCGTGAATTTGTATTGGTATCAATTAGTTGTCCATTGAACATCCATGTAATTACTGGTGCATTGGCACCGCCTACAAATTCAGCAGTGATGTTGGTGTCAGCTCCCAGTGATGTGTAGATGATTGGTGAGGCAATATATATGGCCAATGCTGCAAACAGTATTGCATATATGGAAATATTTTCAATATCAAAAATTAACTTACATCCTGCAAGTAAAATAGATTCAGTTATTTGTCCATATGCAGTATTAGTACTGCAGGTATATTCATTCTGAGTGCTGGTTCCAAAGTTTATAATAACCAGTTGTTGAGTGTTGGAAGAATTGTTCCTTATCTGATAGATTATAGTCTCACTGGTGGAGAGTCCAGTCACTAATGGGATAACTGGCCCACTTGCTGAAGTCCATGTGAGAGTACCAGACCCTCTACAAGTGACAGTAACTGAGCTGCCATCAGAAATAGATATAAAACTGGACTGAGGAATAGGAGTGGCCACTGAATTAACAGTGGCAGTGAGCTGGAGTCTTGCTGCAAAGAGTAATAAATGAATAATGTGGAATTCATAACAACTAAAACTATAAGAGTAATAAATCTATATAATAATAGCTTGTGTTTAAGTAATGACGATGACAAACTGCATATTCATGAATAATTCATGAGCTAACCAGAGTTGGTATAACATTGTCAATACCTGAATGGGGGGAATGTTCGAGATATAATGGGAGAAAAAAAAGATTTTTGTTGGTATTGGAACGTACAACCGGCTATTGCATAGTGCGCACACAAACCATTTAACCACAGGGACCCAACTAGCTTGAAGTGCCATATTAACCAATTTTATCCTACAAAAATTGAACACTGGGTTGCTTATCTGAGGTGGGTGTGGTGTAATGGACACAAACATTGATTAACTGTTTAAGTTTCCAATTGACTCTGATGTACTTCCCATGTCCTTCCTCAGTATAAATTATTTAATTATCTACTCTTCTATTTATCAATTATATCGTTTTTTACTTTACATTTATCAATTATGTAATTATTAATTAACTAGTTTATTTATGTTTCTTTTTCTCATGCACCCTCATTCATTTGTGATAGCTGGTTTTCTATATATTGGCTGGCTAAGTATCATCCTAGAGTTTTTGCTGTATCTCATATAACCAATGACACTAACTGAACCAAGAATTAACCTCTCTCGGGCTCAGGGAAGCTTAACTCCTGGTGGCAGCGACCTGCCTAGAAGTGATTAATCTCTATTCTGGGGAACTTATTCTAGCCTTCCTTAGCCAGAAGGTCAAGAAGCTCCTGGGAAATCTAATCTCCCGCAGTGGGAAAGAATGTTAGTTTACAATAGCTAACCACCGTGGGTATAAGAGAGGCAGTAGCTAACAAGAGAAGCAGTAGCTAACCATGATGAGTATGAGAAGAGGAAGTAGTTAACCATAATGGGTACGAGGGAGGTAGTACCTAATCATATTGGGTATGAGAGTGGCAGTAGCAGGGTATAAGAGAGGCAGTAGCTGATCATAATAGGTAAAAGAGAGGCAGTAGCTAACCATAATGCGTATAAGAGAGGAAGTAGCTAAAGAGAGCTGTAAAGACCAAACCAAAGCTGAACACTCAAGTTGACATTATTACTGCTTTCTATAAACTGCACCTAGTAGCAAAATTGTGTTGCTTTACTGTTCATAACACCGAATTTTTCATCTTACATCCTCTAATAGTTTCTCACTAGCCAATTACAAACATAAACAGTATTTTACTACTTCTTCATTATAATAAACTGAATTTAAATTTCACCAAAATAGTACAATGCAAGTCTGTAAGTGATACTGTAGGGAAATGTACAGTTAATAAATGTGACAGTTGACCAGGCTAGCCAAATATTGGTAAAGAGCATCAAATTCACCAACAAAAACCGCAGTATTACGAGTAAACTTAAGCTTGAAAAGTATCAGTGCCATTTATCTTCAAAGCTTGCGTATAAGTTTAAAGTATTTCAAATTTGTAAATCTCCAGCCTTGCCAAAGATTTTGGTCAGAACTATGCACACACACACACACACACATGCACACACACACATGCACACACACACATCATGTATATGGATAATTTAAATGAACACAATTGTTATACCTTCACCACTTACATATGTGAGTAATTACTTGGAACTTTCTGCACTTGATAGGCTATGTGGATGGGGAATATTGAAAGGCTATGTGGATGGGGAATATTGAAAGGCTATGTGGATGGGGAATATTGAAAGGGGGAATATTGAAAGGCTATGTGGATGGGGAATATTGAAAGGGGGAATATTGAAAGGTTATGTGGATGGGGAATATTGAAAGGCTGTGTGGATGGGGAATCTTGGCCTTCCTTTAGTTTTCCAAAACAATCTTTGGAAAAACCAAACGTATTATCATTTCACCCTTTTATCATTTCACTTCTACACTTAGCGAGCATGTTCAATTCTTCTTTATTTGTACATGTGTATTATCTCACATTCCCGTATCATCTTTGTTACCTGTTTTATCATTTTCACTTCTCATTGTTACTCGAACCGTTTATGTCTGAATTTATCAAGCCACAGCCGGTTACAGTATAACTAGTCTCTAGCTAGTTAGTAAGAAGTCCGGAGCAGGGAGCTGTACGATAAACAATCCCTGTCCGATTACTAAGAGCAGAAGTCTCAGACGACAACTGAGAGGCCAGCCTTACAACCTGACTAGCTAGAGGTTGACTGTGCATGAGAACTTCCCTCTTCAAGAGCAGAGCAGGAGAATGCAAGGCTCAATAAAAAAGAGCAGGTGAGAAAAATGTAATTACTAATTCAATAATAATAGCAATTTTTTTCTCTTTTTAACTTAACCCGACATTTCGTCTTCTTGCTGAAGTCCTCTTCAATGAAGAAGTAAAAAAAAAAAGCACAGAAAGGACAGAGATACAGGGGAGCAGGAGAGGTAGACAGGGGAATCCATGAGTTGAAAGAGGAATGAGAAAAAAAGAAGAGAGCAGGAGAGGGAAACCATGCATTCAACTACCTCATACTACTACACTCCTAATTAGCACAATTTAGTATGCCAGGCACCACTGTGTGTGGAGTACTTGCTAGTAAATAATAATAATGGAATTGATTAGGTAACATAATGACTCCTGTCAATAAGAACCAATAAATTAAGCATAAATTGGCTATGTGTTGATGTTTCTGACACTTATGGTAACTTACGCATGATCTGAAGTTGTGCATCTTCAGATTCTATTGCCTCAGGAAATGCAGAACTGCTGGCTGAGCATCTGTATCTCCCAGCATCAGTCACAAACACACCAGTTAAAGTGTATCTGCTCTCTACCTACAATGTTTAGTAGTTGTAAATGTTATAAACAATTAAAAAAATAGTGGTGTAATCTTACTGTATATATCCCAGTGGTGCCATTTCTTGATTCAAATAACTGTGTACCACGCTGTAGTATGTCAGGTACAGTGTTGCCATCTTTCTGCCAGCTAATAACTGGTTTAGGGGAACCAGTATAGATGCAGGTCAATGTGACATTGTCATGCTCCAGAATTAACATATCCATAGGACTAGACTTCACTGTGGGTTGTACTACAAGATACAAAAATGATATTTGATACACAACTCTTCAGTGACTATTTGTAGCCTAATGCATTTGTGAAATTGACCTAGCCACTTACCTTGAATATTTAGAGCGATTGTAGTAGAAACATTAATAAAACTACTTCCATGGATACGTTTGTTGATAGATATAGAGTACATGCCAGTATCTTCTACTTCAGTATTAGTAATTCTCAATGCAGTGTTGGAATCTACTAGAGACTGTCTTGAAGATGATGGGGTTACTCTTGATTTAGGATCTTTCCAAACTATATCACTTGGTACTATATTAGGTATTGAAGAGAAATAGACTCTCAGTAATACAGAAAAGCTTCTTTTAACAGAGACTGTTGCTTCAGCTGAAGTTATGGCCAAAGATGCTAAAAATTAAATGGATTATATCATGAAATTATTTTTTAAAGATTAGTGAAGCACTATCATGGAGAACTTGAATGGAAAATGAGAAAGAATTTTTGAAGTGTTATACTGCAAATGTAAATATAAAATAACTATGGTGTAAATGAGATCAAGTATTTGCACTAAATACTGCTATAGAAGAAAGAGGGCAGGGGAGGATCCAAGAGAGTGGAGGGAGGGGCTATGCGCCCCTTTGCCAACCAAATTTTTGAAATTATTACAAGGACAAATGTACCAATACAGGCAATACAGTTTATAGGTCAACTGCATACTAACTTATGCAATTAATCATATACAATCAATTATTAATATTATAAAAAATTTCGTAAGTTCAACCTGAATATATTTGGGCCCCTATCTGCCCCTGGAGGGTTTGGCCATTATTACAAAAAAGCTAACTAATGATTTATTAAGGTGATGGCTGGCAAACTAACCCACGGATTCATTAAGATTAGACATCAGTAAAAACAGTTTTAATAATCACATAAGCAAAAATGGCCACAAAAATGTAGATAACTGATTTAAGCAGAAAGTAGTTGAGTAGCGAACCACATAAATAACAGTACATATACAGGTACGTCTGGCTTTCTTTTTTGCACTGGTTAAAATTCAGTCACAGATTTAAAAAAAAAAAGTGACCAATAATAAAAAGGATCTCTCATTGATTATATAAATTCAATCTTTACAAATTCTAAAGTAAAATCTTACCTCCTGTTACATTGATTGATACAGAGTCTCCAGTGACTGTGTCCACACACATGTATATTCCTTCATCTGAAAGTTGAGCATTTGTTAGATCTAGACGCTTTCCATTTATCCTTACTGTTACACTAAATCTTGTCCCTGCATTATCTTTCCTCCACACTAAATTATTCACATTATTCTGTGTTCCATTACAGTCTAGAAACTGAGTGACTGTATCCCCTCCAAGTCCCAGTGTCACCACTCCTTGCACTCGTACTATTGTAACTTCAGAAGTCACACGACCGTGGTAGAGAGACAAGGTAGCTGTGATGAGTACAGAGTGATTCAAGATCAATCTAACAATCTTATAGCAGTAGGTTTGAGGGGGCCTGAGGCCCTCTCTATAATAAGCTTGTCAATAATTACAGTGTAGGATAACAACATTGGCCATTCAGTTTATTGAAAGAAGCATTCTTATTTATGTTCTCCATTAAATTAAAGACCAAGTCATTTAATAGGTTTTCACCTAAAATTATTTGGGCCTAACCCTGTAATTAGCACTTACTTCACTCCTACATCCCCACAGATATCACCTTGTACATAAAGAAATATTCCCAATTTACAATTTTGTAACCTCTGATACGTCTGGTTCACTTCACTTGAATGTCAATGATAAATGAATAAATAAATCAAAAATAAATAGCAAACAAAAAAACAACAACAACAGATAATGTGATGATTATTATTCTACATAATATGTCAACAATATTAAACTATAGAATATCAGTTTAACCGCAAAGTTTTGACTGAGTGTTTGGATATATACTATGAATCGACTGCATATAGTAATCTGAGGCTTTGAGCCGTACCATCCAAGCATATGCTAAAAATTCTGAAATGTGCCACCTTTCGAAAATATATAGTTTATAACCTACAGCAATGATTAAAACCTAAAGAAACAACAATTTTGTGACAGTAATGCCTAGCATAGCAACAAGCATCTAGTTCACTCAATTTCTTTATTCGGCCAATCATGTAACACAATCAGATTGCTCCACATGACTAGCTACATTCTAAATATTGTATTTAAGCATCACTGGTGCATGAATACTAAGTGAAAAGTATGAATAAACTGAGATAGCCAAGCCTTATGTACTGTGAGTACTACAGTTAATACTTTCTGGGCAGAAGCAAGCCTCACCTTACACGGTATCTCTACCCATCTCTCATCTATTCACTACATCTTCCTACATTCTTACACTCCATTCACACACCTTTACTTTGTGGAAGTTTTGCAGATGTTATGTAAATCCTTCTTTTTACCATATAGCTATGCATTTTTTCCATCCTTGCTCATCTTTCCCTCAACCTTTCTATTGTTTCACTCCCTCTTTTCTCTTTGTTTTCTACTTTAAACAATAATATCTAGTAGTACATAAACATTAATGAGGTATTCTTGTGCATAGCTGCCCTTACATCCCAGTAACAAAGGCAATCCATTTTTTACTAGAAATACATAACAACATCACAGCTACTTATTGTTGAGAGAGTCATTTTTTTTACAATGAACTAACCTGATGCCAGTGATGAAACTACTGCAAGTAAAGCCAGTACTTCTCTTCCCACCATCTTCCAGCACATTCACAATCTAGTTTATATTCTGTAATCTTATTTCTGGCATTATAAGCCCACACACAAACAAAATGAAGTAATCTTTTTTAATATTGATTCACTGGCAATAATAAATCAGGTCTGAATTGTACCACACTTAGACTAATAGCTGGCTAAGCACTCTGGGACTTGGAATCTTTCAATGCCTAATGCAATCCAAATGGAAGCAAATTATACAATAGATAAGGAGAAATTAAGTGTGTTAGCTGCTTCATCAGCTATTTTGTTGACATTGTACTTTTCTTTTTCTTTTTTTATTGATTGTAAACAATTTTTTTCAAGAGTAGTATACACTTATATTTGTGTTAATGTTAAACCACTTTTGTGCTGTATCAAACACTATATACAAGCAGCATGGTTGACCAATTAAACCCCTTGCCTGCTACTCAAAAACTTCATTCACAGCATTACCTTAATGTGGCTTGTTTATTGAAGTGTAAAGAAATAGAGACAGGATGTATTGCTCTGTTTTCAGTTCCTGTTATAAGTTTCTTCTTTTTATGATCCCAGCCTACACAATAATGTATACTTTTCAAAGTATAGTCACAGAAGTAACACTCTAATCAAAAAGCTACAAAATAGGTGGTAGACTTTACTAATTTTTTTAGCAACATTATTTTCATTATTTGTCTATTGATATATACGTCTGTGAATTCTGGCAAATGTTTAGCTTTTTAAATCTGGCAGTGTGTTTCCCATCCTTGTAACAAGTTTATATACAGGAAATCAGGTAAGTTTATACATACACTTGAGTCCCAATAATTCATGATATTCACTGGAGTCACGTACAAGTAGGACTTACAATTAATTCCAATCATCCCAATAATTTGTTATAATTCTTTATGTTCCCGGTATCCTGATGTTATTTCACTCTTTCCAGAGTTGTTTTACAGTCCCACTAATAGCTGCATGATATGCTGTAACTCATGATAATTGTCTTTCACTTTCAACATGATTTTGAAGTCCTGCCAGATTTAAATGGTGTCCTTTAATGCCAAAATCTCTATGCACTCTATCTGTATTACTCTCACTCAATCCTGCTATGTGGTGGCACATGAGGAAGCACTCATAAACCTTTATAATGCTCAATAAGACCGCCCAATGTCTGTGCTGTTACTGACACAGTTACAGTGTCCATGCACACGTACATCCATTCATACAAAAGTTGAGTAAATGACAGAACTAGATGTGTTCCAGAAGTCCTTGATTCTACACCAAGTCTTATCTCTGCATTATCTTTCCTCCATCTAAATTAGTCACATTATTCAGTGCTCCATTCAGACATGGGGTGAAGTACTCTGAAAGTATTTGTGTACTTATGAGTACTTGTAAATTTGTAATAAGTTGGTATTAGTACAAATACCTCAAGTTCATGATGGGTACTTGAATAAGGTACGGGTACATTGGTCTCGTATTTAGGTACCAATTGAAGTACATATATGATTAGTTTTTGAAACTGGGCTAAATGCAATATGCATTTCATTGGCCTTTTGGAAGTTATATCAGGAGAATACTTTCAGAAGTCAAATTAATTGATTCATTTTATAAGGTGAAAAAAATTAGTTTCCATGTGTCACTGTCTGTCTTTCAGAATATAAATGAAGGCCACCTAATATCCCAATGGAGCTGGTAAGAAGCTGATAACATCATTATTATCTAATTATTAGACTAGTTACAAGATCTTCAGGGGCGGACTTAGGGGTGGCTCGACTGGTGTCCTACGAGCCCACTTTTATCTGAAAGAGCCCTCATTACTTTAGCTAGTCTTTTGTTCTTACCGATAAAAGTATAATACAGACAACTTTTTGTCCCTCGTTGTTTTTCCCACCTCCAATAATCGCAATCGTGTAATGAGCGCACCCCTACTTATAGATATGCTGAATCAGGATTATTGCTCTTTGTGATTCTTTTATAATGTAGCAAACCAAGCTCGTAGTATGCCAAAGCTAAGCAAGTGTATTACATTAATTCCTGATAGAATAGTATTGCATTTGGTGGATATTCAATTTTTCTTTATGGTTGAATTATAGCTATGTAACTACTTTCAGTATTAGCTAGAATGTCTTTGTAGTTTCTTTTTTTTTCTCATGAAATCAGTTTTTATTTATTTTTCATTATTAACTTACTTATTCACTCCTTTTCGCACAAAAATATCTTTGTAAACTTGTTTTGATCTTAGTTTTCATTTTTCCTTCCTGATTTTTAGCTGTTGATTATGTCAGTTCTAGCTAGAGACAGTTAGATAATAATGCTAATTCTTGTGTGAATGAATATTGCAATATAATCTTGTAGGAAATACAATATATACAACATTTTCCATAAGTAGCTCTCACTGTGTCACCCCTTCTTGAAAAGAGCCCCCCCATTAAAAAATCCAAGATCCGCCTCCGGGGAAGTGATTAAAAATGCAGTATGAGTATTTTAACTAAAGTTACCCAAAGATTGGAGTATTTTAACTAAATTTACCCAAAGATTGGAGTATTTCATGAGTACTTTATAATCTATACTTAAGTGTTCTAAAGAATGGGTACCAAAGTACTCTGCCACATATCTGGTTCCATTACAAGTCTAGAGACTGATCAACTGGATTCCCTCCAAGTCTCAGTGCTACCACTCCTTGTATATGTACTATTATAACTCAAGTCATCCTTCAATGTATCTTTCAAGTTCCGGATCCAGTGGCTTGGCTGAATGCAATACTGTATATTACTAAATCATAGACTGCTCCTCCTACTTGTTAGCAATTAATTACTATTGTTTGGAATGTTATGGGTGGGAGAAATTTTTCTAATTGTAGCCATACCAACCAGAGATCCTCTTCCTGTCTCTTAACTCTTTCTTCTTCCCCCTCTTCATCCTCCTTTCCCTTTGCACCTCCTCCCTCCTTCCGTCCTCTCTCAGATCTAGCTATCTCTGCAGGTAAGGGTCGGTTGCTACTGACTCTATTGTGGAACAATGGTAAAATGACTAGCAATATTTTTCACATTGCAGCAACCCACTAATACCGTGCTGCAGGCATGTGTGCATTCTATAATAAGTTTAAAAAAATTGATGAGTATGTTCACTTATCAAAGAATATAAAATTATATTAATAGAAACTACAAAAGAAATATGGAGACAAAGTTACTAGGAAAAACTAACAAATGAGAAAAGAGCTATCAATTCAGCCAAATAAGCATATGAATTAATAACAGTAAAAAGCATGATGTGAAGCAAACTACATAATTATAGGTGTGTGGGTAAGAGAAACAAGCTAAAACATCATATTCACAACTGTATATAGAAAATTGATCTTGAGTAGCATACAATGCCAGTTGCACTAACTATTGAATATCATTCTTTTTTTTTAGTTCTATTTCATTTGTGGCATTCTGTCTATATAAATATTATAAAAAAGAAAATCAAACACGTCATAATAAGTAATCATTTGCTTGAGTTTCAAGGACAGAACTAGCAAATTGCAAGCCTGAACTCACAAAATAAACCTCATGCTAAGATAATCAAATGGCAATATCAAATTCTGCCATGCTGCATGTAATGATTGTGCAAATTATATATGCCTGCTTAAATAAATACCATTTAGAATAATTTATACTGCTATCATACAACTTACAGTCCTATGGGTTATGCAACTAGTTTTTAAAATATTAACTGATTGCTTACTTTCTTTTTCTTCTACAACAGTATGCACACCACCCAATCACAATGGCCACCATTAAGACGAACAAGAAGAAACCAACACCAGTACAGATTGCTATTACTAATGTACTTGATATAACCACGTCATTAGACTCTCCAGTGGTTGTCAAGGGTAAGACACACTCTATGGAAGAGCCTCCACTGGCCAGTACACAGGAGTCATCCACACTGTAGAGGGCATTTCTAACTCTCAGCAGTGGTCTAGATTTGAATCCAGACTATCTAGTGCACAGAATGCCAGCTTCGGTGGATTGCGGGCTTCCAGTACTGATTGATGCACTGAAATGAAAAGCTCCTGGGATGGCTGGCTACAGCTGGGGAGTAACTGAGATTGAGATACTGCCAATCATTGACCAAAACAACCTCATGGAATTCATTGCTGATGACATTAAGCAACTCATTTGGATGTCTCCAGACTATGACTAGTGTGTGTTGTGCATGATATTGATCAAATTGTCACAATCTGCTTCTAGGAACACGAAGTTGAAACTGCATGTTGGCTGAAGTACGGCACATTCGGGCATAGGACGATCGCTAGTAACAGGATTGGAATCAGTGTGAGGGTAATTGTTGTCCACATGTGATTTGCCCACTACCATTTGAGCATGAGCTATACACGAGTAGTTTCCAACATCTTTTCCAGCAAACTGAGAGATAGAAAGTCTTGCGACACAAATGGGACTTGTTTTGTATTTGATTTGTATTCACTGTCACCATTACTCCTAGTACAACCCATTATATTTGAGGCGGAGGCCAACCAAATCCTGAGCAGGAGCTGAGAACATTTCCAGTGTATCCGCTGGGACAGAAAATGAGATGTAGAAGTAGTTTGTACTGGTAAAGTTCAAATATAGAAGCCCACAACTGGAGGATCTGCAAATATAATCATAGTATTAAAAACTGTGTTTAGTCCAGTATCATATAAATTACATTGTACTAATAGGGTAATTTTTACTGCATTAGTTTCCAATTCATTATTCTGACTGGGGCAGATATACTCTCAGAATTGTATATAGCAAGTTTCGGTTCCACTCCAACATCAACTACCGAATTAGATTAGGTGAAGCAAACTCCATGGAAGTCCACCTGATCTAGCCAGGTAACAGTAGGATTAGGGCAATCCTTCACTGAGACAGTGAGAAAATAACTCTGGATACTCAATCTTGTCTGGTCTTTTTAGGTTAAACCTGAGTGATGATGCCATGGTTATTAAAATCTCTGACTTCTATGGGGAGAAAACTTGAAAGAAAACCAGATTGAAAATAATTTGAAGTACAAAAGCTATCAGAAAAATGATTTACTTACAGTTCACATGTAACATAGACAGTGCTTCTAGCAACTCCTCCCATATTGTCCAAAATTCACAGACATAATGCCCAGCATTGCTGGTAGTCACAGACTGCAGAGGACCAGCTGTTCTGCTGTTAGTCAGAAACAACTCCATTTCTAGTCCATCTCTGTGTGGTAGTATGCCCCACAGATGAACAGTTAAACTGGATATTGTCTCCTCATCTGCTATTAGTACTGCAGGATTCACGGAGGGGAAGTGGGAGGATCTAAAATCCAAGGAGGTAAAAGTCATGCTTATATAAATTAAAATAAACTTTTTCTCGTGAACTCATGGAACATTTTTTTTGTTAATAGCCTCTTTTAGATATTCTATTGCCTGAATGAAATTTTGGACTTTGGGGCCAATCACCTTAAAAAATGACAAATTAGTCTGTTGATCAGAAGTTTAGTGACATCACAAAGTATTAAGGCTTGTCAGAATTTGCAAGGAATGCAGTAGCTGCGCAAGTTTTTTTAAAATAACCAAAACATTGGCTACACACTGGAAAAACAATTTGAATTTAGCAACTGAATCACTCTGAGTAGAATCCTCCATAGATATCTTCACAGGGCTATGTGCCAAGGATGTCATGTTGACATTGTGGATGATTAGGTTTGTAGTTGAAGTATCAGTAGAAGTAGTTACTGTGGTATTGTGTGAAATTTGTATGGGATCAATTAGTTGTCATTGAACATCCATGTAATATGGTGCATTGCCACCACCTACAAATTCAGCAGTGATTGTTGGTGTCAGCTCCCAGTGATGTGTAGATGATTGGTGAGAATAGTTATATATGGCAAATGCTGCAAACGGTGTTATAATTGAATAATTTTTCAGTGTAATCATATAAAGTCATTGCCATGTAGAATACAATATTGAGGAGTTATTAAACGTGTCATAAGCGAAGTTTCTTAGAAAGAAAAAGGCGTTTCGAGCTCCGCCGGACATTCGAACAAGTGAATGCCCAAATGTATGGGAGATGTACCAAGAGAATGGAGAGGTCACACATTATAACTACTTCAAACTAGTGGATATCCACAACTAGACCATCAGGAGAACTTTGCTTTCAACAACACCCACCACTCAAATAGGATCATCAAAATGCTGCGAAAACATTGAATGACAGATTAAAATTACTATGCTTACCCTATCATAGCCCCACACCCATCGATCACACATGTAACAGCTTGGGGTTAGAACAGTGCATAGAGCATACAGACACTGAGACAACACACTTGTTGTGTAACTTTATTAAACACCAACACCAGAGAGATAGGGGAAGGATGTTATATGGAAGTGTCATGCATACATCTCTATTATTATGTCATACCATAATCCCACTCTTAAGCCCCTGTATGCTTGTGCCATTGTTAAATCAGTAAGACTGAAAAAGTTCCTCTGATTTAAACAGGTTTTCTTTCTAAGAAAAATTCATGCGTTACGGCGCAGCTAAATGATCTTCTGACTAAGAGTTTTTCAACAATAAACTTTAAAACTTACAGCCTGCAAGTAGTATGGATTCAGTTATTGGTCCATTCCAGTATTAGTACTGCCAGGTATATTCACATGATTGCTGGTTCCAAAGTTTACAAACCAGTTTTTGATTGCTGAAGTACAAGTACTGTCCCTTCTCTGATAGACAGTCTCACTGGTGGTAAGTCCAGTCATAATGGGATGACTGGCCCACTTGTGAGACCACATGAGAGTATCCGACCCTCTTAAGTGACAGTAACTGTGCTGCCATCTAGGAATAGAGATAATATTGGACTCAGGAATAGGAGTGGCCATTGAATACAATAGCAGTGAGCTGGAGTCTCCTGCAAAAATCAATAAATGGAATAATATGGAATTTATAAAATTAGCTCCTGTTAGTAATAACCAATTAAAATCATAAAATGGCAGTATGATGATGTTACTATAACTTATGCGTATACTTCTGACAACTTACGCACGATCTGAAGTTGTGCACATTCAGTCTCTACCTCCTCTGGAAATACAGAACTAGCTGGCTAGAACATCTGTATCTCCCCAGCCGTCATTCACAAACACACCAGTTAATGATGTCATATCTGGTTTCTACCTGCAATGTTCAAGTAGTTGATATAAAGTTATCAAAAATTAATAGAGATTGTCATCTTACTCTTTCATACAGAAAGGTGAAGCGAGCACTGGGAAATTCCCCCCTCCACCCCCCCCCCCCTTCCCCCAGACACGTAGCTATGTGGCTTCTCCCTTCCCCAAGAAAAAAGCCTCCCCACCCCCATTTACCCACTCCACTGAAGGATCCCTTACATTAGGGTATATTTGACCTTGTTCTTAAAAGGATGTTGACAAAAAATGTTGTAAAAGTCCGGATATTCGCTCACAATTTTCCACAGTTAACAAGCACTAATTGATCATTTTGATTTTTTGTTTCCATTGTAAATTGCAGCCTGTTGGCCACTAATCTAAAAGTATATAGCCCATACTAAATGCTAATGTTTCCTTCTCCTTAGCAAATTCTATTAAACCTGCCCTTACTGTATTATTACTCTAGTGGCATTGTTTCTTGATTCAAACAACTGTTGTATTACTCCATGGTATGTCAGGCAGTTTTGCCGTCTTTCTTGCCAGCTAATAGTCATGGTTTAGGGGAACCAGTGTAGACGCCAGGTTAATGTGACATTTCATGCTCCGGATAATTAACATATCCATGGGCGACAGATTCCACTGTGGGTTGCACTACACGATACAAAAATAACATTTGTAGAACGAATATTCAGTGACTATTTGTAGCCTAATGCATTGTGTAAGTGACCTAGGCTACTTACTTGAATATTTAGAGAGATTGCTAGTAGAAGAAATATTTATAAAATTGCTTCCAAAGAGACGTTTGTTAATAGATATAGAATACATGCCCAGTATCCTTCTACGTTCAGTATTAGTAATTGCTCAATGCCAGTGTTGGAATCTACTAGAGCGTGTCTTGAGATGATGAAATCACTTTGATTTAGGATCCACCAAACTATATCACTTGCTACTATAGATAGATTTGAGAGAATAGACTCTCAGTAATGCCTGAAACGCCTCTCTTAATAGAAACTGTCTGTTTCAGCTGAGTTATGGCTAAAGGGCTGGAAATGCGATGAGTTACATAATGAAAATAACGAGATTAGAATTCTTATGAATATTTTAAAGATTTAATGAAGCATAATGATCAATGTACATATAAGATAAGAATTTTCTTGAATTTTAATGTTGGAAATCGGTTAAAGCTATAAAAAAAAATCCCAATTATGTAAAAGACGCTCAACTCTTTGCACTACTAGGAAGAAAAGAAGGACAAGAGTCATTATTAACCAACTACTAAATGAGTCCAAAAACGGTGACAGATGGCAAACACAAAACTCAGCAAGGTTTTAAATTATCAATTAAGTGTATATTAGGATATTGGAACCAGTCTTGCTGCATAGCGCATAATTGCAATAAACAATGTGTTGAAAACCCTTATGTAATGAAAAGTTGAATAGCACATACACATTATGTATGTTTTAATAATCCCTGAGTAGGTTTTTCTTTGTTTTGTGTACCGGTTACAATTCACGGTCACAACAAAACTGCGTATTTTTTAATTTAATAATGAAAAACAAAGAAAAATGACCTCTCATAGACAATGCAAACGCCAATTCTAAATTTATTTTTCTTACATCCTGTACATTGATTGATACAGAGTCTCCAAATTTCCACACACAATGTATACTCCTTCATCTGAAAGTTGAGCATTTGTCACATCTAGACGTAATCCCAGCTGCTCCTTGTTGCTACACTAAATCTTGTCTCTGCATTATCTTTCCTCCACACTAAGTTAGTCACAATATTGTTTGTTCCATTACAGTCTAGAAACTGACCAACTGGATCCCCTCAAGCCCCCAGTGCCCACCAATCCTTGTACTCGTACTATTGTAACTTCAGAAAGTCACACGACGTGGAAGAGAGACAAGGTAGCTGTGATGCGTACAGAGTGATTTCAAGATCAATCTTCTAACAATCTGGATAGCAGTAGGTTTTGAGGGAGGATTAAGGGGGGCTGGAAGGGGCCTGAGCTACCCTCTATATCAGTTTGTCAATCAATATAATGTAAAAGTAGGATACCAATACTAGCCATTTCAGTTCATTAAAAAAAACAGTATTCTTATTTATGTTTTCCATTAAATACCAAATCATTTAATACATTTTTCACCTAAATATATTTGGGCCCCTTTCCTGTAATTAGCGTTACGTTTATCACTCTACAATCCCACATATATATATAAACATGTACGCAAAGACAATATTACCAATTTATGAGTTTGAACCCTGACATGTATGTTCACTTCACTACAAGATACAAAATGATATTTGAACATGACTCTTCAGTGACTATTGTAGCTAATGTATTTGTGTAAGTTGAACCTGGGCTACTTACCTTGAATATTTAGCAATAGCAATTGTAGTAGAACATTTAAAACTGTTTCCAAAGATACGTTTACTAATAGATATAGAGTACATGCCTGTATCTTTCTACTTCAGTATTAGTAATTCTCAATGCAGTGTTGGAATCGTACTAGAGTGTGTCTGAAGATAATGGGATTACTCTTGATTTAGGATCTTTCCAAACTATATCATTGCTCCTATGCATAGTCCTGTTTGAAAGAGAAATAGACCTCAGTAATACTGAAAAAGCTCTCTAGCAGAGACTGTTGCTTCAGCTGAAGTTATAGCCAAAGATGCTAAAAAATTAAATGGATGATATCAAGAAAGAGAATGAGATTATGAAGCATTATAGGAATTTTAAAGGAAATAAGAAAGAATTTTCAAAAGTGTTTACACTGAAAAATAACCATGGTTGTAAAAGAGCTCAAGTATTTGCACACTAAACATGTCCAAAGAAAAAGGGTTTTTGGCTATCATTACAAAAAAGGAATAGAGTTCTGGAGCACTTTATGAAAGAGAAAGAAACAGGTGAGTGTTTAGTATCGTTTTTTGTCTCTAGCAAGTAGTAAGCTGTAGCTATGATAAGCCTTCTGTGTAATTCATTCTAGCATTGATCTATGTAAAAATTTCCGTGTTGATTTTTATGCTAGTTTTTATTATGAGGTCTTTACATTGTTTTGGTTTATTATAAGCTATATAGGCCTAAGCTACGGAATGTCAACATCACACAGCAGCAAAATATTTTCTTGTATTGTTTCGTTTTTTGTTTTTTCAATTTCAAGTCGACTTCACATTCAGTCCTTTCTTTCACAATATTCCCGTAGTTGTAATAGTCATTTTTTTGCCACAGGTCTCACTCCCTGCTTTTACTTTGGCTTCAACCCAACTGCTTTGTTAGTCTCAATTGATTTTCTCACTGGTTTGATGTGTGACTACCCATAAGTGTTTGAGCCCACATACTTTGGACTGGCCTTTTTGTCTACTTTTCTGGAATGTGCCCTCACACGTCCCACATATATACTACTTTACTCATGTTTTTTTCACTATTAGAAAATACACTTATACACTCTTCAGAGTGATATAGCAAGATATTTCACTCTCAGGCTTTATTATTACTCTTTCGCTTGGGCTTGAAGGAATTTGCACTGCCTCTTAGACATAGTTCATCATAGATACTCTGCCTCATGTAATAAGTATGATTATATATTTAATATTAATATTTACATAAGAGAAGGCTAATGTATTTTTTCAAGAGCAAAGGCAAAGTGGAAATAAAACCTTGAGAGTGAATGAAAACATCGCCCTCTAAATAGAGTATAAGTGTTAATTCTGGCTTATTCTCGGCTAGATAACTACAGTAGCTTATACTAGGGTAAATTTTGTAAAGTTAGCTATAACACCTGGAGTGTTATTCCTAAAGGCTCCTAGGCAAACTACTAAGGTTGAGGGTTAACGCTTGCCAGGGATATATAACACCTTGAGTCTCACAACATAAACATACTATTGTGGAGATATCTAAGCATAGAATAAGGGCCACCCCCTATTAGCATTGTTACATAGGGGAAAATAGCTTTGAAATAAAGAATTTTTTTAAAGATTGCCAAGCTATGCAAGGCAGAAGACCCGCAGGTGCTATAGAATTTGTCAGAGATATATCAATTCAAATAGCATAAATTCTGGCTTTGGGCCTTCTAGTGAAAGTGATTTGAATGACAGTAAGCCAGAAGGCGGCGCAGTGAGGTGTTAATAGACTGTATAACAGGTGACGAAATTATGATTTATGAGCATCAGTAAGGAACAAAGAAGGTGTAGAAGCTAGACTGTGTATAGGATAAGGACAAAAGGTGTAGATAGACTGAAGAAGGAACAAAGAAGGTGTAGATAGACTAGAGTAAGGAACAAGAAGTGTTAGATCTAGACTGGTATAGAGTAAGGAGACGGTGTAGATAGACTGTGTATAGAGTGAAGGAAAAAGAAGGTGTAGATAGACTGTGTATAGAGTAAGGAACAAAGAAGGTGTAGACTAGACTGTGCTATAGAGTAAGGAAACAAAGAAAGAAGTGTAGATAGCTGTGCTATAGAGTAAGGAACAAAGAAGGTGTAGATAGACTGTGTAAGGAGTAAGGAACCAAAGAAGATAGTAAGTTGTAGATAAGAGAACAAAGAAGGGTGTGTATAGAGTAAGTGGAACTATAGAGTAAGGTAGAGAAGGTGTAGATAGACTGTGTATAGAGTAAGGAACAGAAGTGTTGATAGACGGCTACAGTCGAAGGGTTGAATATAAACTAAATAACAGAAAGTGTTTAAGACAGCAAAACAAAACTAAGAAACAGAGGGATAACTTAAAACCACATAAACAATTAACTTAAAGAGCTAACTTAAGGAGCAAGTCTCAGACAGGTGCCACTTGTTTTGTTGCAGTCTACATACTTTCTGTTCTTAGTTATATTCAACTCCTTCGACTGTACACAGCCTACAAACACCTTCTTTGTTCCTTACTCTATACACAGTCTATACAACCTTCTTCTTTCCCTACTCTGCTCATAAAAAATCTGTGTTGAATAATATCTACATTTTACAGTCATTCAACTAAAATGTTATAATCCGTTTAATGGGGTATAAAAGAGAAACTTATCTAAGTTTGAAGTCAAACTAGTCCTAAATAAATAACTATATGCTGTTATGAACCATTTCAATGGATATAATGAGAATAGCATACTTCAATTAAAAATGTGTAATGTTTGTTACAATCCATTTGCCTAGACAGCCAACTGTACTGATACACAGAACAGCAATTGAAATCTGGTTGTAATGTACTAGTAAAGGCCAATAAGACATTATGATTGTGATCATCTGTAGTTATTATTAAGGGATATTATTATAAAGTTCACATTGACAATGCATTATTCAGTATAAAATCCATTTTAAATTATACATGTGTAATAAAGTAGACTGAGCAACCTTAAGCATTAATTATCAAAGGTGTATTTTGATCAGCCATGAAGAATGCAAAGTAGTTCTTGCAAAAAGCTATCAAATATTGCATGTGCACTCTAGCTATTAAATATACTTCAAGATTTGCCAAGTATGAAAGTTATTACTGACTCCAACTTCCTGCCTCAGGTCTTAATGGCACGTACAGCTGATATTAAGGTATCTGTGTCACTAGCAATCATTTAAAACTCAGTGGATCATAAAGAAGTGAGGGAGCTGCAAACTATCAGATATGCACATAATGTAACTGCGCCTTTTTGTATTGACTATAGGGCGTTTCCAATCCTGGTAGACTTCTTTTATCAATGTGGACATGAACTCATATTATGGTATTGTGCAAATACCCAGTCATCCTGGGGTTTTTTTTAATTCTCTATAATATATTAAAAAAAACACTTTAAAAAATCTACCCAAATGTCAAAGCAGCTACTAAAATATCTGCAGGAAGTTTTAAGAGTCCTTATAAATGAATTAAATTAGGGGCGTAAGGAACTTCCAGTCCGGCCATGGCCTGGCCTTCTACTGATCTGAAAGTTGGAAAGCATCGTTAATGAAGGACCTTTACCAGCCAAATATTACCATATAAATGAGAGTAAGTGAGTAAAAAAAATATGTAGTCTGGTGATTATCCAGCAAACAGAAGTAGCTAAGGAGGTAGTGTAATTCCTGTGTGCTAGCCTTTAAATCAGGGCAAATCTGAAGTCTTAGCATGAAATGTATTTTTAATAAGATGCAACAAGCAAATGAAGATGGATTTCACACGAATGAGAAGAGTATCTAGTATTTTTTGCCTAATAATGTTGGTATTTTGCTTATCAGTATACTTTAAAAATGAATATTACATCCTTTATTTCAGAAAATACAGTTTCTAGCCAGGCAGGGATAAGTCATATAAGAAATGTGACAGTAATAACTGATGACATGCTGTATACCTAGCATTAGCTGATGCAGTGAAGCTATATATAATTGTTGTTGCTGTTTTTTTTTCTTCCTAAGTCGCTATTTAAAAATTATTTTCTCACAAATACTGATTCATTTGGAGCTTAAGAGTAATAGTAAATATCAAGAAAGCAGATACTTAAATATATACATTTTATGGCCTGACTAATTAAAATTACTTTCCTACATCCTCTTAAACTAATATTTGGAGTATTACTACAAACTTTACAAACTTAGCACAAACTACCGTAGTGACAATACTTAATATAGAATATCCCATTTACTTTACTCATCAGAGTTTGCCACAGTAGTAATGATGAGGCACATAGCAAAACATTTCACTCTCAGTCTAATTTGCACTCCACTTGAAGGCTTAAACAAATTATTGCCTGCTAATGAATATATCACCTCACTCTGACTTTTGAAATAAGTTATTGGCAAGCGAGACACTATCAGATATGTTTTGGACAATACGTATGTCATTTTGTACTTTGACCCTCATATTGTCATGTTTGCTAGGTCGATCTTGTCCCATACTCCACTAAACAGAATTATCGATCTTTACCCGTATCATCCAAATAAATTGAAATTTTTACCAACTTTGAATTCTTTTGCAGGTGCAGTTAAAACTGACAAATTTACCAGTGTTTATTTTCTAGTCAAATTAGTGGCAGTGGTAAATTAATGTGTAATTTTTCATAGTTATGCACCCTATGCACCACTGTTGTTCTTACTTAAAGAATCACCAAAAGTCTAACCACTAAGGTTTGCGTTGGTAAGTCCAGTGAACAAGTGTGTGTGTGAAAGTGTTGTTGCATTACAGCTACTTCTTAGCTAAAATAAATGTTTAACTAAGAAATAAATACTAACTGCCTTTATTTACACAGCTTTTTAGGTACTAGCTACAGTAGTAAGCATGTCCAAATAAGGTGTTAGGTTCAAACCTATTGGTAATTCCTTAGTCATGCCTATTATTGGTTTCTTTTTTTTTTTTTTTTTTTTTTTTTTAAGCCAAACAGTTTCCACGAGTATGGCACTGAAATTCCTTTACTGTATTTTAGAAGCTGGCTGGAGTGTTAGAGGTTAAAATTAGTCATACAATAGTTCTTAGTTTCATGTAGCCTAACTCAGGAGGGTGGGGGGGGGGGGGGGGGGGGGGTTGGGTCTGTGGGTGTTTTGGAGGAGGAAGGGAATGGGGAGTGGGGGGGGGATCTACTCCCCATTTGTGCTCAAATACAGCAATAATTTGGCGAGCGAGTGTAGCGAGCGAGACACTCTCAGGGTTAACACAATTGAAAATCAGGGATGTTTGTTTGTTTATGTTTGGACGTACATATGTCGTTTTGTATTTTGACCCTCGCGTATTTTTGTGTTCACTCCGTGTTCGACCCCGTCCCAAACTTCACTAAACAGAATCCTCTGATTTAGTGATCATTACCCGTATCACCCTATAATTGAATTGTTTACCACTTTGAATTCTTTTGCGGGTGCCGTTAAAACTCAAAAACTTATGGGAGCTCCATTTCTATTCGAGTTAGTGGCAGTGGTAAGTTAATACGCTATTTGTCACAGTTATAAGCCCTACGCAACAGTATTTACTTGAAAATTCATTTTTCACTAGACGAACCATGAAGGTAAGTATTGCGTAGGTATGTTCAGTTGTATGAAAGTATTGTGTTACAACTACTATTAAGAATATCACAAAGAAATTTTTAAATAACGTGACTTGATTTTGTTGCTTTTTTTTTTTAATTCAAACAGTTGCGGGGAGCGGTTACTATGGCATTGAATCCCCTTTATCGCATATACGCAATTTAAAAACTCGACTTTATTTTAGTAGCTTGAGTGTTAATTGTTAAAATCAACCGTTTAACAATAGTATAGTTTAAGGCTCGCTCGCATTTGTGCTCAAGCACACCACTAGTATATATGTATGTATGTATGTGTGTATGTATGTATGTATGTGTTTATGTATGTATGTATGTATGTATGTATGTATGCACACGTGTGTGTATGTATGTATGTATGTATGTATGTATGTATGTATGTGTGTATATGTATGATAATTAATAACTTGGTTTCACTTTACTTATGCATGCAGCCTTTTGCCCAAACCCTGAACTGCTGGAGCCACCCCAGTCTTTAGATTTCACTGGTACAGAAACAGTGAGTGAATTACAAACCAATTAATAGTCTCGTGTACTGAAAAACACTATAACTTGAGTGAGCTCTGCAGTTTATTTCTGCTGGGGCAGTGCAACTATAAGTTAACAAAATGGGTAGGAATTCAAACATCATAGCAACTTAATGTTCTAGAACTCAAGTTAGCTAGCATGATTTAGGTAATAGCTAAATCACAAATTTAAATAGCTTAAAATTCTTTGTGTTTGGAGCATTGTAGTTAAAGCCCAGCTTATAACTAACCTGATGCAGCCAGGGACGATGCTACTACGAATAAAGCCAATATTTCTCTCCCCATAATCTCCCAGGCGTTCTCAACCAAGCAGCTTGCAGTCGTACTCAATCTCGACAGACTTTAGCCTATTTTGAGACTGTCAAGGTTGCACTCACCCCAGTCAGACCGTGCCCCTTTAATTAACCAGACAACAAGCACGAGATCAGCCGATTTTAAGCTTTGCGGGGAAAATTGCGTAGTTGCTCTTTTATACTGCTTGAATCGAAGTAGAGGTAGCTATCGCGGCCAACAGTCCAATCGCCACTGTCACTTTAATTTTTTTTTTTTTTGCAGTATGCATTCATTGGCCTTTTGGAAACGATTTCAGGAGAATACTTTCAGAAGTCAAATTAATTGATTCATTTTGTCAAATGAGGTAAAAAAATTGTTTCCAAGTGTCACTGTCTGTCTTTTCAGAATATAAATGAAGGCCACCTAATATCCCAATGGAGCTGGTAAAGAAGCTGATAACATTATTATTATAAACACTTGTAGCAGCACGTGAAAGCTTGCTGAATAAAGTAATTAGACTAGTTACAAGATCTTAGAAATATTTCCAAAGTACTTAAAACTATTGGTAAAAATGGGAAGTCAGGGGCAAATTTAGGGGGGGGGGGGGGGGGGGGCACGACTGGTGTCATAAGAGCTCCCCCCCCTCCCCCCCTTTAATCTGAAAGAGCCCTCATTACTTTAGCTAGTATATTTATTACTTTTTGTCACTTTTTGTCCCTCCCTGTTTTTCCACTTCCAATAATCGCGATCGTGTAATGAGGCACCCCCTTATAGATATGCTGAATCAGGATTATTGCTCTTCGTGGTCCTTTTATAATGTAGCAGACCAAGCTCGTAGTATGCCAAAGCTAAGCAAGTATAATAGTAATTCCTGATAGAATAGTATTGCATTTGGTGGATATTCAAAGTTTCTTCATGGTTGAATTATAGCTATGTAACTACTTTCAGTATTAGCTAGAATGTCTTTGTAGTTTCATTTTTTTCCTCATGAAATCAGTTTATATTTTATTTTTTCATGATTAACTTACCTATTCATTCCTTTTCACAAAAATATCTTTGTAAACTTGTTTTGATCTTAGTTTTCATTTTTCCTTCCTGAAATGGATTATGCCAGTTCTAGAGACAGTTAGATAATAATGCTAATTCTTGTGTGAATGAATATTGCAATATAATCTTGTAGGAAATACAATATATACAACATTTTCCATAAGAAGCTCTCACTGTGTCACCCCTTCTTGAAAAGAGCCCCCTATTAAAAAATCCAAGATCCGCCTCTCCCAAGTACAACTCACATGTCACAGAAATTGTCCAACACCAACTAACATTCCCAAGGGCTGTGCCCCACCACACAATGATCTCATGTTCTGTATTATCTGTTTATACAAAGTTCCTAGTGCAGTCACCCTCATTCAGTTCAGTAACCACTAGAAGGCTCCACAAGCCGAAATATTATGGTTTTATTCTACTGAAATAAATTCTCTGAAACTTGCTACACCTGGCTAGCTTATCAGGGTAGCTAGTTCTATTAAATAGTCTAGCTGCCTGTAACATCAGGTGACTCCTAATCATTAACATTAAAGTATTGAACCACAATACATTACAATAAACAATTTATATTGAGCTCTTTTACATAATTAACTGTAAATCACAATTTCACACTTCAAAAATTTTGTTTTAATTAAACAATTTTTTTTGGCATTCCTTCTGATACTGTTATATATGCCAAACTGAACCTGCATACCAAGTTTCATGCCTTGGTCCGTCACAATAATTTTTCTTATCTGCTGGACTATCTTTCTTCTTCTCCCTCTTCATCCTCCTTTCCCTTTGCACCTCCTTTCTCCTTCCGTCCTCTCTCAGATCTAGCTATCTCTGCAGGTAAGGGTTGCTACTGACTCTATTGTGGAACAATGGTAAAATGACTAGCAATATTTTTCACATTGCAGCAACCCACTAATACGATGCCGCAGGAATGTGTACATTCTATAATAGCTTTTTTTAAATGATGACTATGTTCACTTATCAAAGAATATAAAATTATATTAATAGAAACTACTAACAAATGAAAAAGAACTATCAATACAGCCAAATAAGCACATGAATTAATAACAGTAAAAAGCATGATGTGAAGCAAATACATAATTATAGGTGTGTGGGTAAGAGAAACAAGCTAAAACATCATATTCACAACTGTATAGAAAATTGATCTTGAGTAGCATACAATGCCAGTTGCATTAACTATTGAATATCATTCTTTCTTTTTTAGTTCTGTTTCATTTGTGGCATTCTGTCTATATAAATATTACATAAAAGAAAATCAAACACATGTCATAATAAGTAATCATTTTGCTTGAGTTTCATGGACAGAACTAGCGAATTGCAAGCCTGAACTCACAAAATAAACCTCATGCTAAGATAATCAAATGGCAATATCAAATTCTGCCATGCTGCATGTAATGATTGTGCAAATTATACATGCCTGCTTAAATAAATACCATTTAGAATAATTTATACTGCTATCATACAACTTATAGTCCTATGGGTTATGCAAGTTGTTTTTAAATTAACTGATAGCTTACTTTTTTTCCGATTGAATTCTGCTTCTTCTTCTACAATAGTATGCACACCCAATCACGGCCACCATTAAGACGATCAAGAAGAAACCAACACCAGTACAGATTGCTATTGGTAATGTCCTTGATATAACCACGTCATTAGACTCTCCAGTGGTTGTCGAGAGTAAGACACACTCTGTAGAAGAACCTCCACTGGCCAGTGTGCAGGAGTCATCCACACTGTAGAGGGCATTGCTAACTCTCAGCAGTGGTCTAGACTGAATCCAACTATCTAGTGCACAGAATGCAGTCTCGGTGGATTGCGGGCTCCCAGTACTGATTATGCCACTGAAAAGAAAAGCTCCTGGAATGGCTTTGCTACAGCTAGGAGTCACTGAAATTGAGATACTGCCAATCATTGCTGAGCAGCTCATGCATTCGGTGCTGATGACATTAAGCAACTCATTTTGGATGTCTCCAGTTTTAACTTGTGTGTTGTGATGACTATTGATCAAGTGGTCACAATCTGCTTCTAGGACACGAAGTTGAAACTGCATGTTGGCGGAAGTTATGGCACATTCGGGCATAGGACGGTCGCTAGTAACAGGATTGGAATTCAGTGTGAGGGTAATTGTTTCCACATGTGATCTGCCACTTCCATCTTGAGCATGAACTATACAAGAGTAGTTTCCAACATCTTTTCCGGCAAACTGAGAGATAGAAAGTCTTGCAGACACAAATGGGACTTGTTTTGTATTTGATGTAGTCACTATCACCATTTCTCCTGGTACAACCCATTCTATGTGAGGAGGAGGCCAACCAAATCCTGAGCAAGTGAGAACATTTCCAGTGTATCCGCTGGGAACAGAAAATGAAGATGTAGAAGTAGTTTGTACTGGCAATGTTCCAAATATAGAAGCCACAACTGGAGGATCTGCAAAATATAATCATTAGTAAAAACTGTGTTTAGTTCAGTATTATATAAATTACATTGTACTAATAGGTTATAGTTATTGCTGTATTATTTCCAACACTATTCTGACTGGTGCAGATATACTCCCCAGAATCTGTATATAGCAAGTTTCGGTTCCACTCCAACATCAGCTCCGAATTAGATTTTCGTGAAGCAACTCCCATAGGAAGTCCACCTGATCTAGACCAGGTAACAGTAGGATTAGGGAATCCATCACTGTGACAGGAGAAAATAATTCTAGAATCGCCCTCTTGTCTGGTAATTTTTAAAATTGAATTGATGATGCCGTGGTTATTAAATCTCTGACTTCTATGGTGGGAGAAACTTGAAAGAAAATACAGATCGAAAATAATTTGAAGTACAAAAGTAATCAGAAAATTATTGACTTACAGTTTACATATAATATAGCAGTGCTTCTAGCTACTCCTCCATATTGTCCAAATACTTCACAGACATAACTGCCAGCATTGCTGGTATTCACAGACTGCAGGACCAGCTGTTCTGTGCTAGTCTGAACAACTCCATTTCTAGTCCATCTCTGTGTAGTTAGTGTGCCACTAGCTGAACAGTTAAACTGGACATTGTTTCCCTCATCTACTATCAGTACTGCAGGATTCACGGAGGAAGTGGGAGGATCTAAAAATCCGAGGAGGTATTACAAGTCATGCTTAAAATAAATAAAAATAAACTTTTTTCTCAAGAACTTATAAACATTTTTTGTTAATAACCATTTTTAGAATTTCTATTGCTGAAATGCTTTGACTTTGGGGCCAATCAAATTATAAAATGAGAAATTAGTCTGTTTGATCAGAAATTAATGACATTAATATGTAAGTACGCAGGTGGTCAGAATTTTGCTAAGAATGCAGTAGCTGGCAAGTTTAAAATAACAAAACATAGCTACACACCAGGAAAAGCTATTTGAACTGAATCACTCTGAGTAGATCCTCCATTAGATATCATCACTGTGTATGTGCCAAGCACATCATTATTGACATTGTGGATGATTATGATTTGTGTAGTTGAAGTAGTTACTGAGGAATAGAGTGAACTTGAATTGGGATCAATTTGTATTCCATTGAACATCCATGTAATTACTGGTGCATTGCCATCGCCTACAAATTCAGCAGTGATGTTCGTGTCAGCTCCCAGTGATGTGTAGATGATTAGTGAGGATATATATATGGCGAATGCTGCAAACATTAATTATTGACATTGTGGATGATTATGATTTGTGTAGTTGAAGTAGTTACTGTGGAATAGAGTGAACTTGAATTGGGATCAATTTGTATTCCATTGACAGAGGAGGCTCCACACACTTGTGGTTGGGGGGGGGGGGGGGGGGGCAAAATATTAGAGATTGGCACACTCCTATGAAATCTGATTTTTTAAGCTATAATACATCATACAAAAAGACTGATTAAAATGTTCCAAAGTGTCTTTTCCTTTCTTCATGTAGTGATACAAAGTCACGTGCCACTTCCGGTAAATTTAGCTTGTCTGTTATGTCTTTATGTATGTGGAGTAACATACTATTGTTTAATCGTTCTTCGTGACAAACACTTTATGTAGAATTGTGGTTTTGTGGTTACAAAATTATTATAGCACAGCTAAAGCCTGAATTGGGGGGGGGGGGGGCAATTGCCCCCCCTGCCCCCCTAGTGGAGCCTCCCCTGATTGAACATCCATGTAATTACTGGTGCATTGCCACCACCTACAAATTCAGCAGTGATGTTCGTGTCAGCTCCCAGTGATGTGTAGATGATTAGTGAGGATATATATATGGCCAATGCTGCAAACAGTATTATAAATTGAAGAATTTTTTAGTGTAATCATATAAGCTCATTGCTATGTAGAATAAATATTGAGGAGGTTATTTAACGTGTCATAGCACGAAGTTTCTTAGAAAGAAAAACGGTTCGGTCCGAGGACATTCGAACAAGCGAATGCATAATGTATGGGACAGACGTACCAAGAGAAAGGAAAGGTCACACTTTTTAACAACTCTTCAAGCTAATGGATATCCACAACTAGTCATCAGGAGAACATTGCTTCAACAACTCCCCCACCCAAACAGGGTCATCAAAATGCTGCAGAAACATTGAGTGACAGATTAAAATTACTATGCTTACCCTATATCATAGCCACACCCATCGATCACACATGTAATCAGCTTGGGGTTAGAACAGTGTATAGAGCATACCAGACACTGAGACAACACACTTGTTGTAAAACTTTATTAAACACCAACACCAGAGAGATAGGGGAATGATGTTATATGGAAGTGTCATGCATACATCTCTATTATTATGTCATCCCATCATCCACTCTTAAGCCCCATGTATGCTTGTGCCATTGTTAAATCAGTAAGACTGAAAAAGTTCCTCTGATTTAAACATGTTTTCTTTTCTAAGAAAATTCATGCTACGGCCAGCTAAATTATCTACTGACTAAGAGTTTTTCAACAATAAACTTTAAACTTACAGCCTGCAAGTAGAAGGGATTCAGTTATTTGTCCATTTCCAGTATTGGCACTGCAGGTATATTCGTTCTGATTGCCAGTTCCAAAGTTTACAATAACCAGTTGTTGAATGTTGGAAGCACTTTCCTTCTCTGATAGAAAATCTCAGTGGTGTTAAATCCAGTCACTAATTGGATACCTGGCCCATTTGTAGGTGTGGTGGTACAACCCCCACATTCTTCACACAACTCTCCTTTCCCGCACGCACTGTTCATCCGTAAACATTATCATTGTATCCCTTTCATTTCATGCGAACACTCCAATTTCCTTAATCACACACACCCTCTCGTCATCTTCGAGCTTGTTCCACGATCACCCTTTGCGCATGCCCAGCGGGTTCCTTATATTATGGCCTGCTGGACTGCGCTCCTTTTAGTTGTGTCTCGTGCTCGTCTATCATAAGCCCAATCCTTAACCTAATCTTTTCAACTTGAACTTTGGAGATTAGGAGGTTTGAAACCCTCGGGAATAGCTGAAGTGCGACGAGTACGCAACACTGGTGGCAGCTCCAAACTTGATCAGACCGCCATCCTACCACAGTAGGTCCACATAAGAGTACCAGACCCTCTACAGGTGACAGTAACTGTGCTGCCATCAGGAATAGAGATAAGACTGGACTCAGGAATAGGAATGGCCATTGAATTAACAGTGGCTGTGAGCTGGAGTCTCGCTGCAAAGATCAATAAATGGATAAAATGGAATTTATAAAATTGCCCCTTGTCAGTTAAAATCATAAATTGGCAGTGTGTTGATGTTTACTGTAACTTATGGTATACTTCTGCAACTTACGCACGATCTGAAGTTGTGCACATTCAGTCTCTACCTCCTCAGGAAATACAGAATTGCTGGCTGAACATCTGTATCTCCCAGCATCAGTCACCAACACACCATTTAATGTGTATCTGCTCTCTACCTGCAATGTTTCAGTAGTGGTACAGGGTATCTAAAAATTAATAGTGATGTAATCTTACTCTTTAATACCGAAGGGGGAAGGAACACTGGAGCTCCCCCCCCCCCCCCCCCCCCCCCCCCCCCCCCCCTCCCAGAAACAGAGTGGTTTCTCCGTTCCCCAAGAGAAAAGTCCCCCACCCCCATTTACCTATTAAAGATTCTTTAGGGTATAATTTGATGTTCTTAAAATGGATGGTGACAAAAAATGTTGCAAAAGGGTCCGGATATTAATTGCTCACAATTTTCACAGTTAACTAGCACTAAATAGATTATTTGCTTTTGTTTTTGTTTCCATTGGTAAATTGCAGCATGTTGGCACTAATCTAAAAGTATATAGCCCCATACGAAAATGCTAATGTTTCCTTCCCCTTAACGAGAATTTCTATTAAACCTGCTTACTGTATATACTCTAGTGGCATTGTTTCTTGATTCAAACAACTGTGTACTACTCCGTGGTATGTCAGGTACAGTGTTGCCATCTTTCTGCCAGCTAATGACTGTTTTAGGGGAACCAGTATAGATACAGTTCAATGTGATATCTTCATGCTCCAGAATTAACATATCCATAGAACTAGACTCCACTGTGGGTTGCACTACAAGATACAAAAATGACATTTAATACATAAATCTTCAGTAGCTATTTGTAGCCTAATGCATTTGTGAAAGTTGACCTGGCTACTTACCTTGAATATTTAGAGCAATTGTAGTAGAAACATTTATAAAATTGCTTCCAAAGAGACGTTTGTTGATAGATATAGAGTACATGCCAGTATCTTCTACTTCAGTATTAGTAATTTTCAATGCAGTGTTGGAATCTACTAGAGTGTGTCTTGAAGATGATGAAATCACTCTTGATTTAGGATCCATCCAAACTATAGCACTTAGTACTATATTAGATAGTGTTGAAGAGAAATAGACTCTCAGTAATACTGAAAAGCCTCTTTTAACAGAGACTGTTGCTTCAGCTGAAGTTATAGCCCAAGATGCTAAAAATTAAATGGATGATATCAAGAAAGAAAATGAGATTAGCGAAGCATTATAGGGAATTTTAAAGGAAAATAAGAAAGAATTTTCAAAAGTGTTACACTGAAAAATAACCATGGTGTAAAAGAGATCAAGTATTTGCTCTAAACACTGCTGTAGAAGAAAGAGGGTCTGGCCATTATTGCAAAAACTAACTAATGATCTAAGAATGTGATGGCGGGCGTATTAACCTAGCAAAATTTACAGAGTCATTAAGATTAGGCATTAGTAAAAACAATTTTAATAGCCACATAAGCAAAATGGCTGCAAAAATGTTAATAACTGATTTACGCAGGAAGTAGTTGAGTAGCAAACCACAAGTAACTGTATATACAGGTATGTCTTGTCTTTCTTTTGTGCACTGGTTAAAATGGACAGTCACAGCTTTTTTTTATAACGAATTGACCAATGATAAAAAATTCTGTCTTTACAAATTCTAAAGTACAATCTTACATCCTGTAGTATTGATTGATACTGAGTCTCCAGTAACATTGTCCACACACATGTATACTCCTTCTTCGGAAAATTGAGCAGTTGACAGATCTAGACGTAATCTATCTTTTAGTGTGGAGGAAAGATAACACTAAATCTTGTCCCTGCATTATCTTTCCTACACGCTAAAAATTAGTCACAACATTGTTTGTTCCATTACAGTCTAGAAACTGACCAACTGGATCCCCTCCAAGTCCCAGTGTCACCGCTCCTTGCACTCGTACTTACTGTAACTTCAGTAGTCACACGGCCATGGAAGAGAGACAAGGTAGCTGTGATGAGTATATGTGATTCAAGATCAATCTAACAATCTTATAGCAGTATTTTTGTAGGTGTGAGGGAGGGTTAAGGGGGGCTGAGGGAGCCTGAGCTCCCCTCTACATCAAGTTTGTCAATAATTATAATGTAAAAGTAGGATTCTTTGTGTACATGTTTATATATATATGTGGGGTTATAGGAGTGAAACAAGCGCTAATTACACGAAGGGGCCCAAATATATTTAGGTGAAAATGGATTAAATGATTTGGCCTTTTAATTTAATGGAAAACATAAATAAGAATACTGTTTTTTCAATGAATTGAATGGCCAGTATTGGTAATATCCCCAATTTATAAATATCAAAATTTTAATCTTTCTACTGTGTGTGTGTGTGTGCATATATGCATCAGGGCTTCACACAGAAGGGGAGTAGCTCTGGAATTTTTCTCCCTTAATTATAATCTTAGATCTATTCTTATAAATCAATTAATCAATCAATAAATATTATCGTAAAAATAAGTTAATAAAAATAATTTTTAAATTTAATTTTTTACTAACACTTACAGTGTCCAACTTTGATGACAGCGAGTTCATGGAGGATGATGATGGCTTATTTGCAGAGGAGTTTGATAGCACCCTCAAAGATGACTTGATAGACCGCTTGTCCCTGCTCTGTGATGACATCAAGTTTCCTCACGATGATGACATGATTTCAACATGCACATCTACTGGCACAGTCAGTTTTTGTCATTCCGTGAGCCTTCAGATTCACCTTTCCAGCTGTTCATAGAAACAGTACTATCCAGTCTTATCGTTTCTGATCAGTGGTAGCCAAGGTGATCCAACCTCCTGGTTCCATCCCCAATCCAACTTTTTCCTATCTGGTTCGGTCCAGCCGAAACATTTCTGCTGCTGGTATTCTATAAATACATTACAAATAATTAGAGTTGTAATATTAGTTCTAGGGTAACAGGTATCACCTCTAATCTTTTAAAGAGTAAACGGCCACTGTCTGTTGTGTTGCCAAAATTTTTAGAGTGGATTACAAGTAACACCACTCTAGTCAGTGAAAAAACAGGGATTCCTCACTATCCGGGTATGCAAAAGTATTACCTCCCTCTTTATAATATTTATTTATTTATTTTTAATCTATGTACATACATTAGTCTTGGTAGCACACAACGGATCTGCTTTTGACTTCCCCATTTTGTTTGCAGAAGTTGAACGGCGGTGAGTTGGCAACTCTCAACTTTCCGAATAATGTCCACTTCTATGACATGCTACCATTATTATGGAAGGTAAAAATATTATATTATTGCAGCCTCTAATTAATAATTTTATTTGATGAAGAAGGACGGGGAAGAGGTGCTGCAGGGAACATCACTTGGCATGGAAAAACTCCACCAGAAAAGTATTGGAGTTGACATTGAAAGTATAAGCTATAATAAGATTATTCATTATTATTATTATTATTATCATTATTATTATTATTATATTATTATTATTATTATTATTATTATTATTGGCGAGCGAGCGTAGCGAGCGAGACACTTACAGGGGTAACACAATCGAAAATCGGGGATGTTTGTTTATTTATTTATATATATGGACGTACGTATGTCATTTTGTACTTTGACCCTCCGTATTTTTGTGTTAGCTCCGCGTTCGACCCTGTCCCAAACTTCACTAAACAGAATCCTCCGGTTTAGCGACCATTACCCGCATCACCTTAGAAATTGAATTGTTTGCGGCTTTGAATTGTTTTGCGGGTGCAGTTAAAACTCAAAATCTTATGGGAGCTCCATTTCTATTCGAGTTAGTGGCGGTGGTAAGTTAATGCGCTATTTGTCACAGTTATAAGCCCTACTCAACAGTATTTACTTAAAAATGCATTGTCCACTAGATGAACCACGAAGGTAAGTCTTGCGTAGGTATGTTCAGTTGTGTGAGCGTGTTCAAGAGTTACTGGTAATTGAAATTTTTAGAATGGCAGATGTTTGATACTACAAAAGTTAGAACATTATCAGGTAGGAAGGTTATTTGATTAGTTTGCTGAAATAAAAGGTCATAACTGCTATTATAGGGTTTGCATGAACTAAGATAAAACATAGTAATAATACTGTATTTTTATGTTACCTAAATACCAGGCTCGCTCGCCATTTGTGCTCAAGCACACCACTAGTTATTATAATAATATTACCAATTATTATTATTGTTACTATACTACTACCATTACTACTACTACCTACTACTACTATTACTACAACAACTATTAATAATAATAATAATAATATTATTATTGTACCACTACTGTTATTGTTGTTGCTATTACTGTTGTTATTACCTTACTCTTCCCGATGTACTGGCACTTGAGTGAGTTTTGCTGCATCCATCACTGAGTGACTGTTTGAAGGAACTCTCCATTCTGACTTCTCAGATGCAACTGAAGAAGTGGCTTTTCCAAAAGACTGTTAATCAAAGCAGCAGCACTCACCAGGTCCTTAGGAAAACCCAGTGTCACACCAACACAAGCCAAGAAGCTGGTTACAGAGGGCTTCGACTACCAGAGCCTATCGCTTCTCCACCGAACCAGCCTTACTAAGGACGACTTTCAGAGAGCCTGAAGAAGAGGGGAGTCAGGAGCAAGCCGCTCGGCGAGAAGCTGTTCAAGGCACTCAGTTCCCGTTAGAAGTCTGCTGTTCGCCGCCTTCTCCATTGTTGTTCCCGTGTTTAATTTATTTTTTTCCGAACCTCAATAACGAAAGATTTCGTTGACAACAAAATGCGCGTATTCATTAACCGTCTGAAAGGGCGGGGCTGTTATGGAATAAAGTATGCGTACCAATATACTTTTAGCTTCTGCAAGCTATTTTCATAGGCTCCAATTTTTTGAAAACCAGTTCCAGGACACTGGCCACACCCCCTGTCCATGCCCAAATCATCGCTAACCACACCCAAATCACACCCATCAAAACCACACCCATCAAAACCACACCCATCAAATTAATGTAAAAGCATAACAATTAAAATTAGTAGTTACTCTTTGTTGAGTGACATTATGGTAGCTTTCTTGCACTTCTTAAGAAGTTCTTCGCTGAAAGAAGAATCATGGCAGCATTCCACACCACTGTTGAACTTGAGAGTCATAAGAGAGATGATAGTGCCATTTACTGTAAGAATAAGAAGGCACCAGATCAAGCAAACACTACTGTAACTGAAGTGCACTCTGACTCAGAACTTGCAGTAGCTACCAGCTGCTTTTTTGCTGCTGATTATTGATAATGTATTTTTACAAGGATGCTGACTGTGCATGCATGTACTGTATCTACTGCAATGTCAACTAGTCTACAGTACAGATCTAGTACTTCAGCTTCCTCCGAGCAGTGGTAGCTTCCTTAGCATTAATATTAAGGCATTGGTTGGGCCTTGACAACCAACAATTGACACTTCATAGCCTCCCAAAAGGGCAAAGTTTTGAAAATTAAATCTGGTAAAGGGTCTTCAATTCCTTAGTAACCGGCCGCAGCAACTGTTTGTGACTTGAAAAACAAGCGTTTTAGCAGGAATTCTCTCGGCGAAGTTTTGAAATTAAATCCGGTTAAGGGTCTTCAATGCCATAGTAACCGGTCGCAGCAACTTTTTGTGTCTTGAAAAACAAGCGTTTTCGCAGGAATTTTCTCACACTTCGGAGCTTAAGTTTAAAGTAAGGCTTGCTTGATGCTGTTGTTTCATAATAAACTGGGGTCAAGCCTACAAAGCTGTGTTTTTAGGAGAAAAAAGGGAACCCGTGCGCATGTTTAAAGGGCATACATACCATCCATACACACACACATATATATAATTTTATACCCGAATTATCCACCCATAATACTGTCTCGCTCGCTCCGCTCGCTCGCCAACTAGTGGTGTGCTTGAGCACAAATGGTGAGCGAGTCTGCCAAGTTAAAACTACAGTATTGTTACTACGTAATTTATATTTTAGCTTAATTCATGCAAAACAGTATAATAGCAGTTGACCATTAATTTTAGCAAACACAAATAATAAATTACACTCTTACCTGAGTAATGGTAAGTTCTGTAGTATCAAACTTGAGCAATTCTGACTACCTCAATTGCCAGTAACTCTTGAACAAGCTCTCAGCTACAAAATAAACAGGCCAGTGTTATTTTTTTGTAATATTAGCCAACAAATATGGAATTACTACTTTCCTCAATTTCCTGAGTATTGGCAACTTCTGTAGTTACAATTTAAGCTATTTTGACCATCTGAATTACCAGTAATTCTTGACAAGCTCTCATCTACAAAACAAAAGACCATTAAATTTAGCAAACAAATACAAAATTACTTTCTTACCTCATTGTCTTGAGTAGTAGTAACATCTGTAGTATCAAATTGAAGCCATTCTGACTATCTAAAATTACCATAATAGTTATAAAAGTATGATAAATTAGAGGGACATGGTGTAGTGAAATAGATCACTACATAACAGAACTACATTCATATATGTGTGTGTACATGTGTTTCCTTTATACTATTACCCACATTCACTTATTCTGATTAAGTACTACCTCTATCTGTTACATCTTACATTCAATTACTATCTTTGTGTGTTTTTCCTCATGTTTATTTTGTAATGCTTAACAGCAATCTTTTACTTCTAATTACATTTAACCTGCTTGTTCATTTACATTATCACCTCTATTCAAATATCTTTTTCTCGGCATGCATTACATTCTCTCATTCAATCTCATCCATGCTCTTAGTTTTGTACACCAGTTTACCATTTTAGTTGTTCAGTTGTTGTAGTTTCTGCCTTCATAAAAATTAAAATCTTGTAAACACCAGAAGAGTAAACCTTCTAGGTGATAGGCTAGCCCCACCAATAGTAAATGCAAAATAATAACAGTCTTCACCAACTTATGTTTGCACTATTTGGCTATCACTGAGAATTACAGTACAATTATATTGAACTGCTATCTAATGTTCCAGTATAATATTAATAAATAAATAAATATTATAATAATTCCAACCAACCTGTGGATGATATGGTGTTGTTAAATGATGGTCTATGTTAAGCAACTTCATCAATTCAGAATTTAGTTTGTTGTTAAACTCTTTCCCCTGATCTGAAGTTACTACTCTACATAAACCCATCTTCATAAACACCTACACAACAATTACACTGCTGAATTTAAATATTCATATAGTTTGGTATCATTAACCTTAAATAAAGCCGATGCAACACTAGGAGCTTCCTTATCTAGCAGGGCAATGGCATCCACAAATTTTGTGAAGTATTCACTGGTTGTGAGAATATAGCAATTCCCTTGCTGAGACTTAGGCGAGATTGGTCCAATCAAATCAATTCCTATGTGATACCAAGGTGATACCACAGGAACTGGATGAAGTTCTGGTGCTGTGATGTTAATTTTTCTGTTGGTTTGCTGGCAAATATCACAGAGTCGAATCTATTGTTTAATCATAATAGCCTAGTCTGCAAAATTTATATCAAATGTATTAACCTACCAATTCTTGAACATATTTTGTTATTCCTGCCCACATAAATCTTTCTGCAGTTACTCTTGTTAAAGTTTTTCTAATTCCAAAGTGGCCAGAAGTGGGATGCTGATGGCACATTTCTAATATTCTTTTTCTTTCAGCTTTCTCAAGAATATAACATAACTAAAAAAATTAGTGTAGATTTAATAGTAATTTGTGGCACACCTAATGTCAATTCAGTATTTCATTGAAACCATACCAAGTAGTTACCACTAATTCTTTAAAAAAAAAAGCTTGAAAGCTAGGTTAAAAAGCTGGAGAGCTAGGTTTTGAGTAACTGATTTTATGTACCTTTTTGCCACCTCCTTGCAAGTAAAACACATCTCCTCCGTCCACACAAAGTTTACTGGCTTTTCTCCTGATTGTTCTTTTGTCATTTTTACTTGTATTGGGAGGGTATTCCCCAGTAGACAAGTAGTAACCAGCTCGCTCAATAAAATTAAGCTCTGAATCTGTTTCTCCGCCCATCTCTCTCCCGCTCTCTCCCCACTTCTCTCTCCCGCTCTCTCCCCACTTCTCTCTCCCTGCCCGTTATGCTAACCCACGTGGGGGCACCGTTGGTGGCAGTATAATTGGCGAGCGAGCGTAGCGAGCGAGACACTTACAGGGGTAACACAATTGAAAATCGGGGATGTTTGCTTGTTTATTGGCGAGCGAGCGTAGCGAGCGAGACACTTACAGGGGTAACACAATCGAAAATCGGGGATGTTAGTTTATTTATTGGCGAGCGAGCGTAGCGAGCGAGACACTTACAGGGGTAACACAATCGAAAATCGGGGATGTTTATTTATATATATGGACGTACGTATGTCATTTTGTACTTTGACCCTCCGTATTTTTGTGTTTGCTCGGCGTTCGACCCCGTCCCAAATTGCACTAAACAGAATCCTCTGGTTTAGCGATCAGTACCCGTATCACCCTAGAAATTGAATTGTTTACCGTTGCTTCTTGTTTTGCGGGTGCAGTTTTTCTATTCGAGTTAGTGGCGGTGATAAGTCAATGCGCTCTTTGTTATAGTTATAAGCCGTGCACAACAGTATTTACTTGAAAATACATTGTTCACTAGATTACTGCGAAGGTAAGTCTGTGTAGGTGCATGTCCAGTTGTGTCAAAGCATTGTGTGTTACAACCACTACTTAGCTAAAGAATATCACAAAAAAAACTTTTAAATAACGTGTATTGTTTTGTTGTTGTTTTCCTTCCAAGCAGTTGCAGAGAGTTGTTACTATGGCACTGAAATCCCTTTACCCTGTATGGTAAATTAAAAAACTGGACCTTATATTCAGTAGCTTCAGTGTTAGAAGTCAAAATCATTCATATAAAAATAGTACAGTCTTTAGGCTCGCTCGCCATTTGTGCTCAAGCACACCACTAGTTTATTTATTTATTTATTTGTATATATGTATGGACGTACGTAAGGCATTTTTGTACTTTGACCCTCGCGTTTTTGTGTTAGTTCGGTTGCCGACCCCGTCCAAAATTGCACTAAACAGAATCCTCTGGTTTATCGATCAGTACCCGTATCACCCTAGAAATTGAATTGTTTACCTTTTTGAATTCTTTTGAGGGTGCAGTTAAAACTTGAAAACTTAAGGGACTTCCATTTCTATTCGAGTTAGTGGCGATGGTAAGTCAATGCGCTCTTTGTCATGGTTATAAGCCGTGCGCAACAGTATTTATTTGAAAATATATTGTCCACTAGACTACTGCGAAGGTAAGTCTGTGTAGGTGCATGTCCAGTTGTGTCAAAGCATTGTGTGTTACAACCACTACTTAGCTAAAGAATATCACAAAGAAAACTTTTAAATAACGTGTATTGTTTTGTTGTTGTTGTTTTTCCTTCAATTCAAGCAGTTGCAGAGTGTTAGTTGTTACTATGGCACTGAAATCCCTTTACCCTGTATGCTAAATAAACAAACTGGACCTTATTTTCAGTAGCTTTAGTGTTAGAAGTCAAAATCATTCATATAAAAATATTATAGTCTTTAGGCTCGCTCGCCATTTGTGCTCAAGCACATCACTAGTTATAATGTTTGGACGTACTAAAGGCATTTTTGTACTTTGACCCTCGCGTTTTTGTGTTAGTTATGTGGTCGACCCCGTCCCAAAATTCACTAAACAGAATCCTCTGTTTATCGATCAGTACCCGTATCACCCTAGAAATTGAATTGTTTACCGTTTTGAATTCTTTTACTGGTGCAGTTAAAACGTGAAAACTTACAGGACTTCCATTTCTATTCGAGTTAGTGGTTGTGGTAAGTCAATGCGCTCTTTGGCATGGTTATAAGCCGTGCGCAACAGTATTTACTTGAAAATACATTGTCCACTAGACTACCGCGAAGGTAAGTCTGTGTAGGTGCATGTCCAGTTGAGTCAAAGCATTGTGTGTTACAACCACTACTTAGCTAAAGAATATCACAAAGAAAACATTTAAATAACGTGTATTGTTTTGTTGTTGTTTTTTCTTTCCTTCAATTCAAGCAGTTGCAGAGAGTTGTTACTATGGCACTGAAATTCCTTTACCTTGTATGCGAAATTTAGCTTCAGTGTTAGAAGTCAAAATCATTCATATAAAAATAGTATAGTCTTTAGGCTCGCTCGCCTTGTGCTCAAGCACTTCACTAGTATGACGGCAATGTTTGGTACGGCCGGACCGGATTTTACGGGGGACCAAATTTTTCGTGATGATAACCTGACAACAAGCGCGAGATTAGCCGATTTTCTATAAATGGACTAGCTAATCAACTTTCCGAGGGAAATTGCGGAGTTGCTCTTTTATACTGCTTGAATCGAAGTAAAGGTAGCTATCTGCTCGGTTGAGAAGCCTGGGAGATTATGGGGAGAGAAATATTGGCTTTATTTGTAGTAGCATCGTCCCTGGCTGCATCGTCCCTGGCTGCATCAGGTTAGTTCATTACAGCAATTAAGCTGGGTTTAACTACAATGCTCCAGACACAAAGAATTTTACACTATTTAAACATTTGTGATTTAGATATTACCTAAACCATGCTAGCTACCTTGTATTCTAGAACATTAAGTAGCTATGATGTTTGAATTCCTACCCATTTTGTTATTATTATAGCTGTACTGCCTCAGCAGGCGTTATAGTGTTTTTTAGTACATGTGACTATTTATTAGTTTGTAATTCACTCACTGTTTCTGTACCAGTGAAATCTAAAGACTGGGGTGGCTCCAGCAGTTCAGGGTTTGGGCAAAAGGCTGCATGCATAAGTAAAGTGAAACCAAGTTATTAATTATCATACATATATACACACACACATATATATATATACACATACATACATACATACATACATACATACATACACACACACGCGTGCATACATACATACATACATACATACATACATATATATATATATACTAGTGGTGTGCTTGAGCACGTCGGAACTAATCCATCCGAATATTAAGACTCATTATCTTCATGAGGAGAAAATACGCCATGTCACTGACTTCTACAGGGTTAAACAAACTAGGTTTGTTGAAGATGAACCCAAATGGCGAGCGAGCCTGCTAGTTAGATAACATAATGAAAGTATTGTGTTATTATGTTCATTTTCTTATCAAATTTAAGGCATTCTGACTATTTGAATATACTATTTGAATATACCAATCACTGTTGACAACAAGCTCTTAGCTACAAAATAGAAAGGTCAGAGTTATTTTCGTATACTTAGCTAACAAATATGGAATTACTTACTTACCTCAGCTTCCCTTGAATAGTAGTAGCTTCCTTAGCATTAATATTACGGCATTCTGACTACCAACGGCTCTTGGCAACCAACAATCGGCACTTCGTATCCCCCCTAAAACGGCGAAGTTTTGAAATTACGTCTGGAAAAGGGTCTTCAATGCCATAGTAACCGGAAGAAGCAACTTTTTGTGTCTTGAAAAACAAGCGTTTTCGCAGGAATTTTGTCACACTTTGGAGCTTAAGTATAAAGTAAGGCTTGCTTAATGCTGTAGTTTCAGAATAAACTGGGGTCAAGCCTAAAAAGCCATGTTTTTGGAGAAAAAAGGGAACCCGCGCGCGCGTTTAAAGGGCATACGTACCATCTATACACACACACACATATATATATAACATATACCCGATTTTGCATAATCCACCCCTAATACTATCTTGCTCGCTCCGCTCGCTCGCCAACTAGTGGTGTGCTTGAGCACAAATGCGAGCAAGCCTTAAACTATACTATTGTTAAACGATTGATTTTAACAACTAACACTCAAGCTACTAAAATACAGTCGAGTTTTTTAATTGCGTGTGAAGTATATTGAATAGCTAGAGTGCACATGCAATATTAGATAGCTTTTGCAAGAAACTACTTTGCATTCTTCATGGCTGATCACAAAATACACTTGAGTAATTAACGCTCAAGGTTGCTCAGCTACTTTATTACACATGTATAATTTAAAATGGATTTAATATAATAATAACTACAGATGATCACAATCATAATGCTTATTGCATTTACTAGTACATTACATACCAGATTCAATTGCTGTTATTGTATCAGTAACAGTTGGCTGTCTAGCAAATGGATTGTAACACAAACAGTACACATTTTAATTGAAGATGCTATTCTCATTATGTCCATTGAAATGGTTCATAACAGCATATAGTTGTTTATTTAGGACTAGTTTGACTTCAAACTTAGATTAAGTTTCTTTTTTAACCCATTAAACGGATTATAACAGTTTTAGTTGAATGACTGTAAAATGTAGATATTATTTTAAACACAGATTTTTTTTACATTAGAAAATATCCAGTAACCTAGAAAATAGTTATTCCCTGGGGTAGTTAGCTTTCTACAGCTCTGGGTAAGTGGTAACCAGCTTTACGAAATGCCTCAGAATATAACAAATGTTACACGTTTAAGATTAGCACGTGATCCGTTACCAATCCCAGTAGAATTCATTTATCAATGATGGCCATAACAAAAGGTCAGGTTGGGTGTTTGGCCCGACCAACTTTTTGCACACTTGGTAGGAGGGTCTTTGTGTCTACGTATCTGTTGCAGTTTGTGGCTTTTACTAATGACAGATTGATTCGTTTTCCATCAAGCTACTCCAGCAGCGATCTTTTTTCAGTTGGAAAAAACTTGCAAAAATTGGTTTGATAGTCTACACTTGAAGCAAAATATGCTATTTTATTTTTGCTATTATTTGCATCATGCGATTTACTTGTGTTGTTTGAGTGAAGACGTTTCGTTTTGGTTATAGTAATTTTACCAAACTTATCTTATTCCGTAAAGATATATTTTTTACTAGAATTTTTTCCAATTTTAGATGGTTTTTTTAGTCTTAGTTTTCCAATTTATTACGGTATGCTAAAAGTATTTTTCGATCTAGTTGTAGCTAATTATAGCAATTATTTTTACTAATATGATTTAGATTTGGAAACAATAACAACAAACAAACTTTTGGCTATGATGGTTATCTGAACCACACCCACTTCCCAGCCAGACCAAGTTAAAATAGCTTGCAATGGCCTTGGAATTAGGGTTTCAATACCATAGTATCTATTCGCCATAACATTTTGCGACTTGAAAAAAAACATGAAGTTCTAAATAATTACTGCACAGTGTTGAGTATAACAGTAAGTATTTAAGACCTAAGTGTGTCTTGTGGTATTCAGAAACAATCTAATATGAAGGGGTAAATAATTAATTTCCTTGAATGATATGGGATCACTAAACAAAAATATTCTGTTTAATAGAGGTATGGGAAGGAGTAGACCACGAAGCAAACACAAATATGCAGGAGTCAAAGTACAAAATGACATACGTACGTCCCCACATATATACAAACAAATATTCCCGATTTTCAATTGTGTTAGCCCTGAGAGGGTCTCGCTCACTTCGTTCGCTCGCCAAAATAGTAGATATCTTCACAATAGTATGTTTTTAGATTCTGAGACCCAAGATGAGATTGATAATTCCAAGGCCATTGCAAGCTAGTCAAGATGAGATTATGATCTACCAGACGTAATAAAAAATGAGCGTTTTTTTAATAGCTGCAAGTGCTTGTTGTCAGAAGATACTGGTAATTCAAATAGTCAGAATGACATATATTAGAGACTACAGAAAATAAATTGAGGTAAGAAAGTGGTTCCGTATTTGTTAGCTCAAGTATATAATGGTCACAATGGCCACGTACTTAGCTATTAATATTATCTAAGCAAGACTATAAATGAACTGATAGATTCTTTTGAAGTGTTTCGTTTGTGTATCGGCTCGCTCGCCCTTTGTGCTCAAGCACATCACTTGTATATTATATAATAATAATGTTTTTATCCACAAAATAGAGTAAAATACATAAATAATTATGATATAAATTAAGTGATGTGTCATGTTTTTTTTGCTACGAATGAAAATCTAGTTGTTGTTTTTATTTTACTTGTATCAAGTATTCTTTTGTGAGTGGTTACCCTCCATCCCTGTATAACTGACACAGAGAATTATTTATTTCAGTATAAAGTCTTGCCTAGTGAATGTCACCTGATATTATCGTTCAATTACCGACTGTTTATGTTTGAATGTGGCGAAAAGGGGACAGAATGCACTTGTGTTTTGGAATGACCCTCACTGCACTAACTGCAGGCCCATAGCCAGAAGTTCGCATTGGGGGGGTTCGGATTTTAAAGACGCAAAATGCCACACCCACCTATTTCTAACTGTTAAGTTTATTAAACACTGTTGATATTCGAGAGAAAAGTGGTATTATTCTCGAGTAACCAGGCTTCTAATCACTACAGTGAGCTGTATATGAGCAGTGCAACATTAATACACCTTTTACGTATATACTACAAGTTATTTAATAGTACGGTGTGTAAACTGCCCGTTCAAAATGTATTGGAAAAATCTCTATAACTAAGTGAAATAGAACGGGACAAAGTGAAATGCCATGGTTGCTTAAGTGAAATAGTAAGGGTAAGTACACAAGCATGCAGCTCTAGCCTTGGAAATGTACAGTTGTAGTTTCTAGTTGGAGACAACGTTATTCTTTAGAGCAGATGCTCTACCCGAATTTTTTCAACAGATTAGGAGGAGCCATCGGTTAAAAGCGAAGTTCAAGAGAAAGCTTATCCTGAAGTACAGAGATAGCGACTGCACTATATATAGTAGCCACACTGTAAATGATTTTTAGCTTACAGTAGTCTCGTACAGTTTTTATAAAGCTGGCCTACTATTAGTATGTGATAGCACGGGAAGGGTAACTGTGCTATTCAGGATTAATAGCACGAACAACGCGATTAAAATAACGCGAGGCCAATCGGAGTGCTATTTCAATAGCATTACGAGCGCTACTGATCCCTGATAGCACAGGTTACCCGTGCTATCACTAGCTAATGGTAGGCCAGCTTTTTTAAAATCATGAATGCAGTGTAGCTACACTATATAATGCACTCACTATCTGTTTTTTCAGGTTTAACTTTCTCATATACTTCCCGACGGCTCCCCTTCTAATCTGTTGAAAAAGTTCCGTTGCTTGTGCTATTAATATCGAATGGTGCTTACCCATGCTTATTACTCTGACTAATTAATAAGTGCATTACATTACACTTTATAAGGAATAGATGTCAAGCTTTACTCACGCGTATGTGAGAGCCAAATTTTGTAGCCAAGGAGTTGAATGTTTATTAGGTCACTTGGACTCAGACTAGGCTGTCCGTATACAGAGTATGAAGTATACATCTAGGTAAACCGCAGGTAATTCAATCGCGGGTTCAGCACGGTCAAATAGATTATGATATTCCTAAAGTTAAATGCGGGGTGTGGCTAAAATATTTACTTCCGGTCACTCTAAAGGGGGGTTCGACTGAACCCCTCGAACCCCCCCCTAGATGGGTATGAACTGGGCATATTTTCTCCCTAAAAAAAGCAATGTTTGCTCTTTTTATTTAGTCTTTACACTGTTGGAAAAGTAACTAGATAAACCATGGTAATTCTCAGGATTATTGCTAGATAGCTGCCCTAGCTCTCCCTTGGGATTCGCCCTCGGGATTGGGAAGGTTATCAGCAACAATCCCTGGAATCCATGGTTTAACTATTATATATATATATATATATTATATATATATCTTCCAGTCACTCTAAAGGGGGGTTCGACCGAACCCCTCGAACCCCCCCTCCCTAGACGGGTATGAACTGGGCATATTTTGTCCCTAAAAAAGCAATGTTTGCTCTTTTTATTTGGTCTTTACACTGTTGGAAAAGTAACTAGATAAACCATGGTAATTCTCAGGATTATTGCTAGATAGCTGCCCTAGCTCTCCCTTGGGATTCGCCCTCGGGATTGGGAAGGTTATCAGCAACAATCCCTGGAATCCATGGTTGAACTATTATATATATATATTTATTGCAGCTTTGATATTTTTTCTTGAATATTTCCGCATCACGCGAGCGTTCTGTATTCTCCCATATTGTACGCTTGTTATTGTACGCTCCTTGTAGCGCGCGCGTAGCGAGTAAAATCAATGAAAATTGTATTGTAACCGGTTGAGAAAAATTTCAAAGAAGCAATAAATCACTTATCACACTCGTCGTACAATATGGGAATGATATTTTACTCTCACGCCATATTTTCACTCGCCTTCGGCTCGTGAAAATATTTTACGAGCACACAGACTCGTGCTATAAGTATTATATATATATCTTCCAGTCACTCTAAAGGGGGGTTCGACCGAACCCCTCGAACCCCCCCCTAGACGGGTATGAACTGGGCATATTTTGTCCCTAAAAAAGCAATGTTTGCTCTTTTTATTTGGTCTTTACACTGTTGGAAAAGTATCTAGATAAACCATGGCTATTCTCAGGATTATTGCTAGATAGCTGCCCTAGCTCTCCCTTGGGATTCACCCTCGGGATTGGGAAGGTTATCAGCAACAATCCCTGGAATCCATGGTTTA